>JACCDZ011179727.1_pt1 | contig 32427 bp, 22 predicted proteins | sample 7449551 | NCBI WGS metagenome assembly JACCDZ01 (sample SAMN15323452, study PRJNA562643) | freshwater metagenome | isolation source: river surface water | place: USA:Blue River Watershed | collected 2017-08-18 | reverse complement strand
TGTGTGAACTTTGTATAGAGGAACAAATTAAAAAACATGGACAACAAGTTATTCCTTGTACTGGTATAAATAGAGCAGAGAATAAGTTAGGTAAACACTTATTTGATCAAATTGTTGATACATTAACTCCAGAAGAAAAAGCAGAATTAGATGCTTTATATGATCCTTACGTATATATGGATACATTTTTAGATATTGGTAAACCTAAACAATTAGAAGATCGTTGGTATCAAAAAATTATATCTGCTTGTCTTCACGGTGATAGTCTAGTTTCTATGTCAGATGGTTCTTATAAAAAAATTAAAGATATTAAAATTGGCGATAAAGTAGTTTCTTATAATGAAACTAAAAGGTCACTACCTATTAATAAAGTAACTAATGTTTGGAATCAAGGTATTAAACCTGTATATAGAGTGACACTAGAAAATGGGGATTATTTAGATTGTACTAGAGATCACCCTATACTTTCACATTTTAAATCTGGTAAAGAAAATAAACTATTAAATTGCCCTTCTTACGAAACTACTTATAAAAGCTTAGAAGATGGTTTAGATGTAGGTATGGACGTTTACACTGTAAATAAATCAGAAAGATGGGGTAAATTTTCAAACACAGATGTAGCTAAACTACTTGGTTACTTGATAACAGATGGTTATATTAATCTACTTCCAGATACAAAAGAAAAGAGAAACAGAAGAACAGTACAATTTGCAAATATACGTGAGGAGTACTCTTTAGAATTCAAAAGAATTTGTGAAGAAGTATTTGATTGTCAAGTAACTTATGTAGTTAAAGAATCATATATACATAAAACAACAGGTGTAAATCGTAAAAAGACATATTGGTGTTACGTTAATAAAAGAGAAAAATTAGATAATTTCCTTAAGAGTATAGGTTGCGTAGATAAAACAACAAGAGAAATGAGTATATTTAATTTTGCTTTAAATAACTTTAATGAAGAATGTACAAAATACTTTTTAAATAGGGCTTATGCTGGGGACGGTTCTTTATATTTAGGTAAAAATAACTCTATTAAAATCTGTTTACACGGTAGTTATAAATCTGAACTTATAAATAATTGGCACAAAATTTTAAGAAAAATAGGTTGTTGGAAAAGCATAGTAAATAACCGTATAAGAAATGACGGTTCATCTAGTCTTTCTTTGATATCAACTGCTATTTCTGCAAAAGCCCTACTTAATTTTACAGGCCCTATTTTTGGTAAGGAAACTCAAAGTAAAAAAATACTTAGTAGAATATCTGAGTTAGATTTATCTAAAAGGTCTTTAAAAAGAGGTTCTTTCAATACTAGCACGAGAACTAAAATAGTATCTATAGAATATATAGGTGAACACACTACTTACGATATTGAAGTAGAAAATAGACATAATTTTGTGGCTAATAATATTATTGTACACAATTGTTCTGCTCAATCTAAGGTAATTCGTGTAGGTCGTCGTAGTGGTAAAACATATATGATGGCTTTAATGATGGTTCATGAAATGCTTGTTAATGATAAGTATAGAGTATTAGTTGTTTCTCCTTATGCAGTACAGACTGGTGAAGTAATAAAAACTTTCTTAGATCTTTGTTCTAGATTACCAGATAATCCTGTTAAATCTTCTAAACAAACTCCAGTTTGGGAAATTAATTTCCATAATGGTTCAGTTCTAATGGGATTTACTGCTGCTACTAATGCTGACTCTGTTCGTGGACAAACCGCAAATAGAATTGTACTAGACGAATGTTTAGTAGAAGATACTAAAATAAACATGGCAGATGGTTCTATAAAGAATATAAAAGATGTAGTTATTGGAGATTACGTATTATCTGATGGTACTAAAATAGATAAAGTTATTAATTCTAAATCTACAGGTATTAAAGATATCTTTAAATATACTTTTGATAATGGATCTATAATAAAAGGAACTGATAATCACCCTGTATATGATCTGAATGGTTTTGCACCTATATCCAATGCTTCTTATGTAAAAGTACCTATGATCACTAAATACAATAAGAATAAAGATGAGATTATAGCAAGACTTCTTGGTTACAATCATGGTGATGGTTGGTTGTATAGAGGTACAGCAGGCTTCTCTAGAGATGTTCTAGGTTTAGAACTAATCAAAGAAGATATTAATTATTTATTTCCTAATAAATGGTTAATGACTACTAATAGTAGAAAAACTACCAGCTCTAAATACAAAATAAAAGGGACGACTAATAGCTTTACTGCTGGTAAAGAATTACATGATCTTATTGCTTCTTATGGTTACATAAAAAGTGGTTGTAAAGTTGATAATAAAACTGCTGTTCCTGAATTTATTATTAACGGTGATAATAAAATAAAAGCTGAATATATTGCAGGACTTTTTGGTGCAGAAGGTACCAAACCTATGTTCCCTAAAGATAAAGGGTTTTTACCTAAAACTATAACACTATCACAACATAAATCTAAAGAGTATATAGATGATTTAATACTTTATATTGATACTTTAATTAAACTTTTGAATGATATAGGTGTAACAGCTTATAGAAATGAGCCTAAATTAAGCAAAAGCGGTACTTATAAATGTATATTGAGTATTGAAAATAATTTAGAAAACTTAATAAGATTTTTTGAAAAAGTAGGTTACAGATATTGCAAGTATAAAGAGAAATTGTCTTACGAAACACTTCAATATCTTTATTATTTAAGTAATCTGAAAAGAGAAAGAGAGAGTTTAATAACTAAGGTTAAAGAATATAAGAAAACTCATAATTATAATGAAGTTTCAGAGAATTTTAATATAACTTTATCTGAAGCCAAAGAATATAATCTTGCAGCTAAAGGTAGTTTTATAAGAAAAGGTTGTTTAAAATTTATTGATTGGAAATCTTTACATGTATTTAATGGTGATGTTTATACCTTAAAAACAAGTACAGAATATAAAGGTAAACAAGAAGTATTTAATTTAACTGTAGATAATAGTCACACATATATAGCTAATGGTTTATTAACTCATAACTGTGATGACATCCCTGAAGCTGCTATTGTATCTGTCATGGCTATTAAAATGTCTGTACCTGATGTTAAAGTGTGGAGATCAGGTACTCCTAAAGGGGAAAGAAATTTAAACAGGGCGGAACAAGATCCTATGAATAAATGTTTCCACTACCCTTCTTATGTTATTCCTCACTATGATGATAAAATGGATGCATCTTTAAGACATGAAATGGGTGATGGTATTGGTTATGTACAAGAAGTTATGGCTATTATTGGTGTAGCTAATGACCAAGTATTCCAATCTATGTTCTTAAATAGAGCACAAAACAAATTAAAATTTGTGACAGCTTTAGATGTAATAGCGGATAGATCTAGATATATAGTAACTATAGGGGTTGACTGGAACCATGATAAAGTAGGTACTAGGATTATTGTATTAGCTTATGATAAAATAGAACCTCAATTCTATATAATTGATAAAGAGATAGTAGCGATTGAAGGTAAAACTCAACATGCTGCTCAAGATAAGATTATCAGATTAAATAGAAAGTATAATTGTGAACACATCTTTGTAGATAAAGGATTTGGTACTACTCAAATAGCAAATATTAAACAGTTTGCATTAGCTCAAGTAGGTACTATTCCTAAAGGTCATCCTGATCTTAAATTATTAGATATGTTAGCAATTGATTATGGTAGTAGTACAGAAGTACAAGATCCAGTTACTGGAGAGATTGTTAAACACCCTACTAAACAAATGGCTGTCATGAATGCTGTAGAAGTATTAGAGAAAGATTTAATAGCTTTACATCCTAAAGATGATCATGATATTATTAAACAGTTTAAAAACTATGTAGAAAAAAGTAGAAATAAAGGTAAAATAACTTATGGTTATTTATCTGCTAAAGTGGGTGATCACGATCTTGATGCTATAATGATTGCATTATTTGGTATGAAAAAAACCTACTCAAGTATTTTTATAAGTGAATCTACTCAAGCTCTTATAAAGTTTGTAGATAAAAATGATGAAAACAGAGAAGAATCAGATTTTGATGAAGTAACAAATATGTTATTTGGTATTAGCTTTGGTAGAAAAAGTCAAAATAATAAAAGGACTGAAAACTTAAGTAGTAGTAGATCTGGTGGTTTCAATAGAAGAGATAGGGGTAGATTTTGAGTGAAATAATAAATACCAATGAGAATATAAATTCAATAGCTTTAGCTTATTACGATGAAGAAGATGAAGTACTTAAAGAAGTAAATGAAGATAATTTATACTTCTCTTTATCTCCTTACTCTACAAAGTATAAAAGACTTTATTTAATAGGTGACTTAATTTATAGAGATATAATAAAAGTAGAAGCTTTTGTAACTTCCTTTGGAGAAATAACAAATTACGAAGTAAAGTTAAATCTATTAGATGCTTTTAATAATATAAGTGATTTCAGTGATAGTACTAATAGAGTATATTGTACTTTAAACAATACACATTTAAACAGTATACCTTTAGATATTTTGGTAATATCTACTAATACTTCTTATGAAACAGTAAACTTAGAAATAAGAATAACTGTAGGAGAATCTGATGCTACTTAATACTAATTTTAATAATGAATACAAACAATATGTTTTTTGTTATATGGATACTAATAATAAGTTAAGTGAAATCACTACACAGGAGTTAGCAATAACTCCTTTTGAGTCTAAAAGCAGAAGATTTTATTTATATTCTAATAGTTTTCATAATAAAATCTTTTATTTCAATGTAACTACTACTGGTTTAAATTCTTTAGGATTTGATTGTAAAATATCAGTTAATAAAGCTAAAGAAGATTTTGTATTGAATCAAGACAGTGTATTTATTAATAATAATAATCCACCTCTATTTGATAATGCTATCCCTTTAGATATTCTTTTAACATCTAAAAACAATAATGGTTTAAGTTCAAATTTAAACATTAAAATAGAAATACTTGACAAGGTTATATAAGTATGATACAAACCAACCTTAATTTAAAAGAAAGTAATGGTGTAACTCAAAAAGAAGTTTTAGAGACATTAAATGATGCATATGAAGTAAGTGAGGAACTTAGATCTAAGTTATCAAAAATAAGAATACATGTAGATAAAAACAATAATCCTGAATTAATTAATGCTATATTATTAATATTTGGTCCAACGTATATATCAAAAACTGGTAATTCTTCTATTACTTATGATATGTATTGTGCTACCTTAAATCTAATAAGAACATTAGGGAAAGAAAAAGCTAAAGAGGTATTATAATGGCTGTAAATTTAAATGCTAATGCTTTTACAAATCAAACTCAAAATGATTATGCTAAGAAGCAAGTAGCTGAAAGTTATATGCAAGTTTATCAATATGCAGCAGAAGATTTTACATCTCACCCTGACATTAGAAATTATATAACTGACTTAACAAACTGGATGAGATCTGTAGATCAAAGATTAACTAAACAAATGCAATTAATATCTACACATACTCATAAAATACCACCTCACGGACATTCGGTAACTGGTCATAGTCTTGCTATACCTGTTCCTCTTACTACTTTAACACCTGTTCAAAGTAAAGCTATAAAGTGGTCTGCTATTAATTATCCAATATATGTTAATACTACTTTAACTGAACCTAACTATTCAGGTAATAGAATAACAGTAAGTAAAGCTTCTGAAGGCTCTATAGTCCCAACTATTAGAAGAATGAAAGAAATACCTTTAACACTTATACCTAGATTAGCCCCTGTTTTACAAGACTCTTTAAAGGCTGGAGTAGGAAGTTAATATGGAATTTAAATACACCTCTAATAGTGTTGATGTTAATGATATATTATATAATGCTCAATTAATATCTAATGCATTTTCTAAAACTATGGAAGACAATAATTGTCTATTAATGTTAAGTATTGGTCTTCATCAAGAGATAGATAATACTGTTAAAGATTTAGAAGACCTTGTAAATAATGTAAGTGATACTAATGATTTATTAGATAAAGAAGAAGAAAGTAATAGTGGTGAAGATATATTAGACACTATTAATGATATTATTTCAGATTTAAAAGATAAATGTTTTCAGTGTGATTTAAAAATACCAGATCTTGATTTTGATATGGATCTTAATGCTGTAATGGCTGCATTAAAAGCTCAAATAGATTTATTTAAATCAATATTTAAAGTAGATAAAATAGATTTATGTCAACCCGCATTTGCTTTACAAAGTTCTTGTGTACCTGATATAATTAGATTAATAACATTATTGTTAACAGCTTTTGTATCCATAATGACGCTAAAGAAATTATCTAATATTTCTGTAAGTGCTTTTATAAAAGGTGTGTTATCAACACTATTAAGTAAAATAACTCAATCTTTAAAAATAACAGTAAACATAGGTAGTACTAATATTTCTTGTTTAGTTAATGCATTACAAGAGATAGCTTTAGCTATTCCTACTCAACAAAATATTGCTAAAAAACTTTCAGAACAAGAAAGAATTGCTTTAGGCTTCTCAGATCAAGATGGTAATGACCTTAATACTGATTTTCTAAGATCTGATATGTTAAACAAGTTAAATGATACTATAAATACTAACACAGTAAATATTAATACTATTGATAATGAATTAAATAATGCTGAATCTCAAATCAATGAAGGATTTACATTAATTAATAATGTAATAGATTTATCATTAGATGAACTAAATAACTACATACAATCTTTATTAGGTTTTCAAACTTACTTTGAATGTGAGAGTAAACGTAGTGGTATGGATGTAGAAGATTCTATTAAAATGATTAATAATTTAATTCAAGTTATTAATATGCTAAGCTCTCTTGTATTATCTTTAGTTAAAAAAGATTTAAGAGAACAAGCTTGTAAGACTCCTTCAGCTATTAATAATCTATCTGAAGAAGATATTTCAGACTTATTAATTAAAGATATTATTTCGGATAATAATCAATCAATAGTTGAGATAATAGATAGTTCAGATTCTGCTTTAGAAGTTATTATATATGATAAACCATTAGCTACAACATTACCTAAATTAGATTTACTTGACTGTTCTATAGATGATTTTGTATCATCTCATACATTACCAAGAATCATAGAAGTTGCTAAAAAACAATTACAAGAAGAACAAGATAGAACAAGTATTGATGCTCCTAGTACTACATATACCTTTAAAAAACCTAGTGTAGAACAAACTGACACAATTAATAATATAGTTGACTTGATTTATACTAAACCTACACCACCTGATGAAGAGACTACAGAAGAAGTTATTAATAATGTAGTTAATCCTATAGGGTTAAAAGGTCTTTCTCCTTTATTAGAAGAAACAATTAGGAATAATAAAACACAGTCAAAATTAGCTTGTAAGTCAATAGATGATGTACTAAGTATATTAAATGACATTAAGAAATAAAAGGTGAATAGATGACAGTTTTACTGGAAACAAATATAAATAATTCTACTCGTTTTAGTATTGAGGATGCTGGTTCGGCTCTTAGTTTTAAAAAATATAAGACTCCTAATTATAGATATATAATGCATAGATTAGCTGGTTTCTCTCCAGAAGAATATAACGATATGGAGTATGACTTATCTGAGTCTGCTAGAATAATTGATACTGAAGCTTTGGTTCAAGCGTCTTTTAGAAAAAAGAGACAATTAATATTAAAGAATGGATACCAATTATTTTCTAAAAATGAAAGAAATTTAGCCTATATTAAAAGACGTTTAGACGAATTTGAATGTGTTACTTCTCAGTCTTTTAGAGATCTCTTAGTAGAAGTAGTTGAGAACATGGTTAACTTTAATAATTGTTTTATACTTAAATATAGAAAAGATGAACACTCTTCTGGTCTAATCAGAGAAAAAGAAACTGGTGGAGAAATTAAACCTATAGCAGGTTTATTTGTATTAGCTGCTCCTACTATTGATACTGCTTCTAATGCTAAAACAGGGCAGATAGTAAAATATAGACATAGAATTACTGAAAAATATAGTAGACAATTTAGACCTGATGACATATTTCATATGTTTGAAAATAAAAGAGTAGGTATTACTATTGGTACTCCTCCTTTAGAAGCAGTTAAAGATGATATCTTCTTATTAAGAAGTATAGAACAAGATACAGAAGCTCTTATACATAGACACGCTAATCCATTCATGTTGGTACAAGTTGGTACAGATAAGTCTCCAGCTAGAGTGTTAGGAGATGGGTCTAGTGAAATTGATGTATATGCTGATTTAATTGATAGAATAGATACACAAGGAGGTGCATCTGTACCTCACCGTGTTGATGTTAAATATCTAGGTGCAGAATCTCAAGCATTAAGATTAGAAAGTTATCTTACTTATTTTAAACAAAGAGTTCTTACTGGATTAGCAATATCAGAAACTGATCTAGGTAATGGTCATGGTATTTCAGGAACTTCTGGAGAGCTGGTATCTAACTCTATGAGAGAGGATATTAGATCTTATCAAAAGACTATTGAGAATTTCATAACTAATTATATTTTTAATGAGTTATTATTAGAAGCTCCTTTTTATAAAGGTGAACAATGGATACCTACAGAAGAAAGAGTAACTATTAATTTCTTAGAACCTGATTTAGATAAAAGAATCAAAATAGAATCTCATTATCTTTTATTATATCAATCGGGATTAATAAGTCAGGAAGCTGCGTTACAGAAAATGGAATTTGAATTAGAAGACAAAGGACCAGGTATACTATTAGGTAAAGAAAATAATAATAGTGTGCAATCTAGTATTAGTAATAATATTATTGCCCCAAAAAACCAACATAGTGTAGCTGATAGTTTAAATATAACTCATTATAAATCTATAACCTCTTATTATAGACGAGATTTTAATGAATTTATAGAGAATTTAAAACAATATTATCCTGAAGATATTATAGATAATAATATTAATTATCTAGAAAAAGTATTTAATAAGTTAGAGAATATACTGTTGACATCAGGGATGGAATTAGTTAATAATTATGTAGAAGAAACATTATTTGAATTAATTACAAAAAATACTTGACAAGGTTTTTTATATGTTTTAGAATCCAAAAAATATTAAGGAAGGATGATGCAACTAATATCTGAAGAAAATATAAAAATAAGTAATTCTACCTTTAGTGTAGAAGATGCTTTGAAAAATAACACTAATGTATCTATTAAGATAGAAGCAGCTCATGCTGGTGTTATGAATGGTAATTATTTATTTTATTTACCTAAAGCGTTAGCATCTGGTGCTAATTCTTTAAATAAGTTTTATAAACCATTACAGAAGAAACATTATAGTAAAACGCTAGGTTATATTTATGAATCTAAATATATAGAAACAGATACTTCCTCTAGCTATTACAATGATATTATTAATTCTAAAAATAAAAAAGATTTAGTTTCTAATGTAAAAAAATATATTAAAACTAAAGAATATGAACAAAATAAAACTGGTTTTGGTGTGCTAGTTTCTAAAGCTAAGTTACATGATATTAATAAAATACATGAGTTACAAGATAACGGTGTAGGTACAGTATCAGTAGCTGGTGATGCTTTAGATGCATACTGTAGTATATGTGTTAAACATATAGCAGAATGTGGTCATAAATTAGGTCAACGATACGGAAACAATGAATTATGTTTCGGTGTTATTACTGATAATTTTGAAGTAGATCATATCAGTTTTGAAACAATTCCAGCTAATTGGGAAACAAACAGTTTAATAATAACTGATTCTCAAGTGTTGGGGAATATAGAACTAATAGAAGAAGGACAATTAATGAAACTATCTCTTGACGCTTTAAAAGAGAAATTAGGTAACATTGAATCTGTACTTGCTGAATTGAATCTTTCTGAATTTTTAAGTCAGTATAAAACTGATATTGAAAATGCTTTAAATAGTCAATTTTTGCTATCGGCAGATAAGTGTTTACCTTATAATACACCATTAACTACTTACGTAACAAATGAGTTACTATCTCAATTAGAAGATTCAGAAGATAAAAATTCTCTTATTGAAATTTTTGGTACTACTTATGCTGACATCTTTGCTGATAAAACAGAAGAAGAAATTAAAAATATACTAGCAAATGTAGAAGTTAGCTCTGTAACTTTAGAACCTACAACTGAACCAGTAGAACAAACGGCAGAACAGCCTACTACTGAAGCTCCTTTAACTATTACTGATTCTAATAAACTTGTATTAGAAGTTGTTGATAGCTTAACGGCTGTATTTGATAGCTCTTTCCAAAACATCTTAATGCAACTTAAAGACTATGTTAGTCAGCAAGAAAAAGTAAAATCTAATAAGATTTACGAAGATCGTATAGCAGCTTTTAAACAAGATTTGACAAGTGCTGGTACTTTAAATAAACTAGTTACTGATGAACTTAAACAATCTTTATTAAATCAAATTGCATTACTTACTAAAGTAGATACTAACTCTGAATATTTCTTAAAACTTAAAGATAGAACTGTTCAAGAATTAAAAATGACTTTAGAAGATCATGCAAATCTTACTTTTACTACTCCTGTTGTAGCTAAAGAAGAAACTCCTCTTAAAGTAGAGGACAGCTTAAAAGAACCTGTACCTACGGCTAAAATAGATCCTACACAAGCTGCTTCAGAAATGAATGAGCCTGTAGATTTAGTATTAGAAGTAACTGATGCTGACAAATACATCGAAACAGTTATTGCTGGAGTAGAAGGTAAATTAAACAGAGCTGAATTTTCTGCATTGTACAAAAAGACTGTTTTTGACCAAGGTTCAAAAGTAGCGAAGAAATTACATAGTGCTCTTAAAGCACAAAATAAAATTTAAATTGGAGTAATAAAGAATGGCTAAAGCTTACAATGATTATGGTCTAAACCGTCCACAAGCTACTGGTTTTTCGATCCCACAACAAACAATTATACCTACTAATACGTTATCTGAAGGTGTATCACCTGCAGGTCGTTTTATTGTAGCTCCTTACTTACCTCTTTTACGTGAAAATGTATTACGTTCAGTTGACGTAGTTATTTCAAGTGGTAAAGTATTAGCTCTTGATTCTAAGGGTCAAATAGTTCCAGCTGGTCTTCGTTTTGAAGCTGAAGCATATGCTACGGCATTGGCTACTAGTGTTGCTACCGCAGATGCTCAAGCATTAGTACGTTATAGTGCTTATGATGTAGCTAAAGCTGTACGTAATGTTAAAGGTGAACTTGTAGTTGCTAATGAACCAGTTGTTAAATCTTGGTTTGATGGTACAGTTCAAAAACATTTTGTTTCTTACTATGTTGGTGTAGGTCAATATGATATCTTCCGTCATGCTGGTGGTGATAACATTAACCCTGCAACTATTCGTAATATTAACCATAATGTTCAACCAGTAATTGCATTCTTATCTGACTATCACATGCAATATCCAGTTGTTAAAGATCTAGCAACTATTCGTAGTGCTCCTTTAGCTGGTATATCTGCTGTTGTTGCTACTTTAGCACAAATTACTTTTGGTACATTTATTACTTATGACCGTGAATCTAACTTTGTTCCTTGTTCTGATTTATATGGTTATGGTACTTCTAACCCAGAAGCAATTATCGGTCAAGTAACTGGTTTACGTGTATACAAAGATCCTGATACTCAAACTGTAGTTGGTAATCATAACTGGTTAGATAAAGTTGTTGCACCTAATGCTGCTACTGCTGACCTTTTAAATCAAGTACCTAGTTCACAAAATGAAGGTATGGGTACATACATCACTTACTCTAATGGTTACGCTGTTGTAGAGTTTGGTGTTCAAACACGTTAATACATAATAAATTAAAATAAAAAAGGAAAAAATACTAATGGCATTAACAAAACCAGATCTATATACAATTGTAACTAATAATGGTTATGATGAAAACGGTGTACGCTTCTCTATTCAAGATGCGTTAGCTACACCTGATACTCCACAAATGCTTGGTCAGATCTATACTGAAGTGTTACAAGAATTGATTCAATTACAATTAGTTGGTCAACGTTTAATTCAAACCATTCGTCATGATGAGATTCTTGGAGAATCTACTTCTTTCAAATGGATTGGAGCTGGTAATATACCTAACGTAGAACGTGCGGAATCTGGTGAATATCCAGAATTCACAATCGCTGCTGGTAAATCAGCTACTGTAAGAGCGCAATTCTTACAACGTGGTCTTGTAGTTAAAATCACAAGTGAAGACATTAAATACTCTCGTTGGGATATTATCAGAGCGCATATTATGCAAGCTGGTTTAGCATTGCAACGTGCTAAAGAAAAACACATCTTCCAAACTTTCGAAGATGCAGGTGCAGTTATTTTTGACAATAACGATCCTATGAATGGTGGTACTGGTACAGATCCTGTAACTTCGGTTAAAGGTCGTGGTACAGGTCGTGACCGTTATGGTAATAAAAACGGTTCTTTAACTTATGAAGATTACGTAGATATGGTGTCTTTAATGCAGACTAATGGTTACTCACCTAATGTATTGCTTATTCACCCATTAGCATTACCTATCTTCCAAAAAGATCCAATTTTACGTCACGTTGGTTTCGTAAATGGTAATCCTGAAGCGTTCTTGAACTCTAGTTTACAAGGTCATAATGCTTACAAGAATGGTACTGTTGATACTTGGAGAAAACAACAACGTAAAGCTAATGGTAATTCACAAACTTTAGATGACACTGAAGCTAATTTATTGAGTACTGCTACTCCTACTTTACCTTCATTCCATCCATTGAACGGTATTACAATTATAGCTTCTCATATGGTCCCGTTTAACAACATCACTAAGACAACTAGTTTGATCCTTATTGATACTTCTGCGTCGGCTATATTGAATGAGCAAGTACCTCTTACTGTTGATGCATGGGAAGAGTATTCTCGTGAAATCTCTGTAGTACGTATTAAAGAAGCGTATTCTGTAGATGTAATCGATGAAGGTCGTGGTATTGCTGTAGCTAAGAATATTCCACTTGTTCCTAACGAAATCTTTAACGATCCTCAGGTTGTTATTACCGGCTTAACTCCTTAATATAAGGATTTAAGATGTAAAGGAGAGGGTGTAACAGCCCTCTTCTCTAATAATTAAAAACTAATATAGGATATAAAAATGAATATTAAATTAATTATAACAAGTCGATTAAGTTATTATTTCTGTGGTTCAGTTGCTTTAAGTATACTAAATAGTTATGACAATCCTTTAGTTGTAGACTTAGATAAACTAAGTAAACAAGAAGTTATTGGTCTTACTAGAGCATCTAAAACAGGTGTTATTAAAGCGATAGAAGGTGAAGCAGAGTTATATGCTAAAGCTGAAACTTTTACTACTAAGAAAAAAGAAGCACCTAAAGAAGAAACAATTGCTGAAAAAATCGAAGAAGTTATTGAAGAAATAAAACAACCAGTTGTTGAAGTTCAACCTGAGCCAGAAGTTCAGGAAGTTGTTGAAGTAGAAGACGAAGTTAAAGTTGAGGAAGAAGTAAAAGAAACTCCTAAAACTACTGCTCGTAAACGTACTACAACAGTTAAAAAATAAGAGAGAAAGGAAAGAAGTATGGCTATTACAATATTAAATACTACTGCTGAATTAAATTCTTTCCCTATTTCTCAAAGTATTAAGCTATCCTCTACTGAATTATTAGAGGAAGCAGTCTTTGCAGATAATATTATTTTATTTAGACTACAATCAGAAAATCAATTAATAAGTTTATCTGAACCGTATAGTTATAATTTAGGCTACTTAAAAGAAACTTTTGATAGAACAGAAATGAATTTTAAAGTAGAGACGAGTGTTGTAGGTTTTACTATCTCATGTACTCCTAAGAAACTTTTAAATTTAGATTCTACCTATTGTTTATATGTAAGTAACAGACTAGGTTCTAAGTTTTTAAATATAACTAAAAGTAATTCTAAATCTCAATCAGATATTACTGTGAATTTAAAAGATAATTTTACTGTAAAATCACAATATATTTTAAAAATAGAAGATACGTCATACATTAGTAATAATAAAAATATTGTTCGTGTATCGTTAGATGGACGACTTGTTACTTTAGATGTTAGATCTCAAAATAAAGTCATATTAAATAATTTAGAAATAAGTTTAGAAGACACTATATATGTAAAAGGTGAAGAATTTTTAATAGATATAGATCCTTCTGCAACTATAGATGAAGAATTACAGACTTATATTTATACAGTTAACTCTAGTTCTATCAAGCCTATCCCTAAAGAAGAAACCTCTACTACTATTTCAAACTTAGATATATTAAATTTTTATAATACAATAAATACTAATAAACCTACTGTAATAGAAAAAGCATATCCTAAGTATCTTAATTACAATGTCTTTTCAATTAAACTACCTGAAGGTTATTCTGTTAATAAGACAGCAAACTTTAAGTATAGTCTTACATTAGCCTTTAATAATTATATATTAGAATCATTAAAACTTTATGACTCATCTTTAAAATATGTGTGTACTATATACATAGATGAATTTGAGAATGAAGTTATATTTGAGCTTACTTATTCAAAAGATAGTACTCAAACAGATACAGTAATATTTAACTTAGATAATTTGGTGTAAATATTATGTCTGTAATTAGTATATATAAATCTATTAATAATGGTAAGGGTGGTAGCATAGATACTACATCTAATTCTACTATTTTTGATATGAATGAAGATTTGAGATATTGTTGTTTATATATTAAAAATGAAACAACAGGAAATAAAATACTACAGAATATTAGTACTTTAGGTGTTGATGACGTACTGTTAGGTATAGTATCAAATGAACAAGGTATATTATTAAACACGTTGGTTGAGTATGACTCAAATCAAACTGTTACTTATTTAAATGTGTTAGAGTTAAGTAATTTTGTATTACCTAGTTTATCTTTTATAACTGTATGGTTAAAAGTAGATACATCTAATAACAAACATAAAGCAAGTAAGAGTGTTAATATAATCTTGGAGTATTTAGATGAATATTGATTTTAAATTAAAATTACCTTTAATTAACCAAGGAACAAGTGAAGAAACCTTTTTAACTATTTCTTCCCATTTAATGTTGAACCCTCTTTATGCATTAGAATCAGATGTTATTACACCTTTCTCTAATTTAGAAGATAAAGATTTTCCTTGGATTAGGAAATTACTTTTTAATGCTTCTCTTACTGTATATAGATTAACTAAACCTCTAGAAGGTTTATCAGTTATCTCTACAGAAGATTTGTTCTTATTACGTAGAGACTTTGTTATTTGTATAGTTACTAATGAAATGGCTAAACAAATAAATAAAGACTTAGCATCATCTATTTCAAGATCTAAATCTTTAGGTGATTTCTCAGTATCTACATCTAAGAAAGGAGATAGTGCTATATTACTACAGTTAGTTAGAGATTCTGGTGATTGTATTTCAGAGATGAAAGATATCATAGAAGATCTTATAAGTAGTTCTATAGTTCCTCGTTCTTTTGTTAAGGGTAGATATAATCCTAAAACTATAAATTCTAATAGATTATGGTGGCACAGTGAGTTACCTGAGACTATAGTAGATGGATATGGAAGTAAGAAATATTATAGAGATGGTAATACATATAAAGCTGGTTCATTTAATTTAGATCACTATAGTAGATATTCAGGGATACCTTTAGATGAATACTACAGAATTAGTGATGACCCTGAAAGGAAAAATGATTAATGTTTCAAACGCCAGAGTTAAATATTACTGAAGAAGTATATGACTTATTGTTTACAGATACAGATTGTTCTCCTATTAACTCCCCTTATGTGTGGAGAAAGTTTAGGAGAACTCCTGATAACAGAAAAGTTAGATGTACTTCTTGTAATAGAGAAGATAGTCCTTACGTAGAAGGGCAACAAGAGTGTCCTTACTGTAAAGGTTTAGGATATATTTTTGATGAATTATTATTTTCAGGTTATTTATATAAACAAGGTGTTACTAGAGATTTTGGTAACTTATGGATGAAAACTACGGCTGGTACTACTGATGTTTCTAGATATTTATTATTTACTGATAATAAAATAGCTATAGGATTAGAAGATAGAATACTAATACCAGATTTAAACATTGACGGTAAGATAGCGATACCATTAAATATTAATGAAGTATGTAAATGTACATACTCTCGATATTTTAAAGCTAGTCAAAATAAAGCAGACTTTAATGTTGCTTTGCTAGGTGGTTAAGTATGACAAGTGTATTTAATAAGATAAAAGAAGAAAGAACTGAAATAGAAGAAATACTTAGTAATCCTTATAAGAACATTGAAGAAATGGATGCTAATTTTGGTGTAAGTATTTATAAATTTTTCGAGGTTCTTTATGATTTATTTGATTCATTAGACTTGTTAACTAATACTTCAAATAACGATAAATCTAAGTTTAGATTTATAGCAGCTTACCCTGATGAAACATATGACGAATCTAATATAATTACTTATGATATTGTTAGAAGAGTACCTTTAGTTGCTAATAGTAAAGTGATAGCAGGCAGTACTACTTTAGTTAAACCTAAGTTTGAAAAAGAAAAATATAACTTAATTACTGGTAATTCTGAAGAAATGTATTCTTGTGCATTTACTAATACAATATCATTAACGGTGTTTTCTAATAAGACTAGAACATTAAACAATATGACTAGAATATTGGAGTCTTTGTTCTTTAAGTATTCTAGTTATTTAAAGAAACACGTATTTGAAGTTATATTTATTGGTATGAACAGTATTCAGTTTACAGATAGATATGATGAGAAAGATAGGATATTTTCTAGGGAAATGCAGTTCTCTGTAATAACTTTAGAATATTTTGTCAAAGAACTAGAACAATTAAAATCTATAAGATTTACAGAAACACACAAAAAATAAAATTTATTAACTAAGGAAATAAAATGGCGAATGTAGGTTTATCTACTGAAATTTTAGATGGAAAACTAAATCCTAAAACAAATATTCCTGACGGTGTTGTATTAGTAATTGATAGAGCTTATGATGGACCAAGTGATGAATTATTTTTAGTTACAGATACTCAAAAAGCTAAAGTAATTTATGGTGCTAATTCACCTATCATCCAAGGGATGAGACACGCATATGCTGGTGGTGCTACAGATGTAATGTTGTACCGTATAGGTGGTAGTGGTGCTATTATAAACAATATCTTTGGTGATTATACTCTATTAGAAACAGTTTCAAGTAAAGTTGGAGCAGGTGTTGATCTAAAAGTATATGCAGGACCAAGACAAACTAATACAGAAAAATCAACATTAGTAATCACTCAAGGTACTAAAGTTGTTTACTCTAATGCTCCTGGTAAAGCTATTGATTTAGGTATAGTGAATGTTGAAGGCTTTGATGCTGATACTTTCCAATATCAAATCGGAACACTTTCTGAACCTGTTGCTTTTGCAGAAGTAATTAACAATGTAAATAAGAAAGGAAGTGAGACATTTACTGCCACAGCTTCTCAGACTGCATTTACATTTAATGCTACTGTTACAAGTGTAGGTACAGTTACTAAAACTGTTGGTTCTGTTACTACAGTTATACCTTCTTCAGCTTATACTCTTGTTGGTACTGCTGGTGCATATACTGGTCTTACTTTGACTGTTGGTGCAGATGAAGATGACATCGTAGAAGTAGCAACTTTAACTAAATTAACTCCAACTGAGTTAACAGCAGAAGAAATTACTTATACTGCTGCTAAAGATAGTATGAATGTATCATTGAATAAACTTTATGAGTTGTTTGATACTGCATTTATCAACCTTGAAAACGTAGATATATTTAGTGTATTACATCCAGATTTATTTAATGTAAGAAACATAGCAGATGGTTCTGATGACTCTTCTGATCGTTTAACTTACGTTCAAAGAACTGAAACTGAAACTGGTTTTACTTACAAATGGTCTGATCACAAATACATATACCAATTAGCTACTGATGTAACTTTAACAACTACTGATCCTGATTTGGCTGCTTTAGATGATTTAGGTCAACCTCTTGTAAAAGAACAGTATAATGAAGTAGATTTTGCACACCGTTTAGGTATGTGGGCATATAGTCAATCTAGTGCTTCTACCTTTATTAATGCAAACATTGGTGTTAGACCTCCTGTGGCTAATTATACTATTGCTATTAATCGTTGGTTAGGTAAAGCTCCTACTAAAGATATATATGGTAATATCATAGAAAATGGTACTGGATTATTAGGTAATAGATTCATGGCTGGTACAACTACTCGTTCTGCTGGTTTCTATGCTACTGATACAGGTTATCCAGATGGTGCTCCTAAGTATGATACAGGAGATGTCCTAGTTGATCTTGGTAAGTTCTTAAGTATCAACGTAATGCCAGTATATATTAGTGCTGAAAGTTTAACTGGTAATCAGGTAAATGTACGTTCAGCTGCTGGTGTATATGCAGGTCTTGTTAATACTGTTACTGTAGGTGATAGTACTACTAACCAAGTATTACCAAACGTTACTGCATTATTTAGATTAAAACAATCTAAAATACAAGAGTTAAGTGATCTTGGCTATGTAGCATTAGAAGAAAAAACTAAAGGGTTAACTGTTTATTCAGGTGATCTTGCGACTCAACCTACTTCAGATTATGATTATATCTCTACTGCTATTGCTGTTACTTATGTAGTTGGAAGATTGAAAGTTATTACTGATCCGTACATTGGTCGTGGTATTAGTTCAACTCTAATGGCTGCTTTATATAACGCTATTGACGTAGAATTAAAAGCTGCGGTGGCATTAGGTTATATCAATGGTTATAACTTCAACTTAATAGGTAGAACAGCGAATGAGTTGTCTTTACCATTAACATTACAAGCTAAAGATGAATTAAGATCTATTTCAATGACTCTTGCTTTATCTGAAAATGCTTTGATTAGTCTATAATAAGGAGTTTATAAATGGCAGTTACTACAAGTGAATCAGGTTTCTATACCTCTAAATCTGGTGTAGAAATACAAGCAGTATTTGGTAACGAAAAATTTGGTGATCTTCATATGATTAAATATGCGACTCAACGTGATACGGCTAACGTTCACGTTATGGGTCATGTAGATCCTGTATCAGTAGCTAAAGGTAAACGTGCTACTACTGGTGCATGTGTATTTGCAATATTTGAAAAAGATCGTCTATTAGAAGCTATGGCTAAAGATCATAAAGTATTCTTAACTAATCACGAATTAGCTAACTATGGTACTTTAAATCAACGTGATAAATTTTCTAACTCATCTACTCGTAGCAAAGCGAATAGAGCAGGTGGTACAGTTCGTGTTGATGGTACGATCTCTGCAAGTAGTGTTGATAACATGGGTTACTCTGTATTTGCTAAATCTAACTTTGGACAAGAAGTTGCTCCAATGTTAATTGACCAAATACCTCCATTTGATATTACATTGGTTGGTGTTTCTGAATCTACTGGTGACGCATCTCGTATGGTCGTTCACGGTGTTCAATTTAACAGCGATCAAGGTGGATCAAGTGTTGATGACCTTATCTTAGAGCGTCAAGTTACGTTCTTAGCTAGACGTATTTCTCCTTGGACTCAGTTAACTGATCTTGAGGGTGGTACAAGTGTTACAACATCTAATACCAATACAACTGGTATTTCAATTTAATTGAAAATTTAGGAGGAGTCTTTTTAGGCTTCTCCTTTTTTTGTTTTATAAAAAGGATTATTATGGCAACAACAACTTTAGAAACTTTAAAATCAACTGCAAGACCTGATACAACATATGAATTAGAGCAAACATATAAAACTATACCTGGTACTATTGTTAAGGTACTAATAGAATTTCCTAACTATAGTGAAGATGGAAAATCTGCTGTAATTGAATTAGATGATGTTATGACTTTATCTTATTCAGTATTCAGAGTTAAAGTACCAGTAGTAACTTTAGGTCAAAATAGTGTAGATGGTTATGGGTTAGGTGTTAAGACTGTTGCTGGTACAATGATAAGATCAGTATTTATGACTGATAGATTATCTGAATTTCAAACTAATTGTTATTTATTAAATCAAGAACAAATCCAAGAGAGATTAGATAACCTAGATGGTAAGATGTCTACTGGTGTTCCTTTGAAAGATCAATTAGCATTCATGAAAGACGATTTATCTTATTTTAATATATATATGGTTTCTGTATCAGAAGAATTAAAAAATTATACTAGTAATGCTCCTTTTATGAAACAAGAGATGATCATAGGTGCTATGATTATTAATAATGGACAAACATATTCGATAGAAGATTTAATAACAGAAAGTACTTTTAGCTTTCAAGCTAAAGCTGTAAGAACAGCGTCTGACCCTAGTGATTACTCTAGAGGTTTTTCTAGTAATACTGCATTTAGATCTATATCATCTTTACTTTAGGAGTTTTATAATGTATGATAATTATTATACTGGTTCAGATGTAAACGTATATCTTTACTATCCATTAACAGATAAAAGAGTTCATATTGATAAGGCTATGGGAATAGGTTATAACCATTCTATATCTACTGCTCCAGTATATATATTAGGAAATGGTGATCCAGCTTTTTTTACAAGAGGTAACTCTTTAGTGCAAGGTAATTTAGATTTAGCACATAAGTCTATAAAATATTTAAAGACAGGTATTAGTTATTTATTAAGTAAAGCTGATTTAAATGATGAAAAAGCAGACTTGTATATTAAAGTAAGAGATAACTCAGCTTCTAAAGAAGAAGTACTTAGATATGGTCAATTACAAAATGAATTAATAACTGATATGTCTACAATATCTATTAGTGAAATATTTCATGAATTTGAACTTATTATAGAGTTTAATAATACTAATTCTAATAAAACAGGTGTAACTGAATCAGTTGTTTTAGAAGGATTAAAATTTAACAGTTCAAGCACTAACGTATATTCTACTGAAGAAAGCGTCCTAGTTGATAGACTCACATTTATGGCTAAAAATTTAAGAGAACTCTGATATGAAAATAAGAGATAAACATGCAGAAAAAGATGTGTATATTCCACCTCAAGCAACAGAAGAAGAATATCCAGTTTATGAAGAACCACAAATAGATAAAGATTTACTAGATTTGCATTCTTTACTGTCTGAAATTTATGGTGAAAATGCTCCTTTACTTTCTGTATTAGAAGCATGGAAAGATAAACATAAGAGTTTGTTTGTATCTAAGGTATCTTCATCTTCTGAAGATTATTATGTATTTACAACTATTAAAAGATCTGATTTTAAGAAACTTCAAGATCAAGGTGTTTTTGAAAATGAAGAAAAAGGAAATGAAGTTTTAGTAGAGAAATGTTTATTATTCCCACATCCAACAACGAAGTGGAGATTAACTAGTGATGATGGTATTATAACTACTGTAGGTAAACAGATTGCATATAAGTCTGGTTTTGTTCCTCAACAAGAAGCGTTATCTCTTATTAAAATAATTTAAGGAGAGTATTATGTATTTAAAATCTGGTATTGATTACTATTTATTAAACCTAAAAGAGTTAACAATAACTTGTAAATCAGGGAATGTATTAGTATCACCAAATTTAAAATTTAAATTATTATCTTATCCTGATCTTAATAAAATTGAAATGATGGAATCTTCAGGAATGAAAGAATCTGATATCAATGAAGAAATAGTAAGTAAATGCTTAATATCTATATTAGGTTTTGAAAATGAAGAGTTAGATATAGATAATAGTCCAGCTGGTATTATTGATCACTTAGCTACTAAAATTAAATTAAATTCTTTTATGCTTATTAAAGATTTAGAACAATCATATCAAGCATACTTTAATAGTATATCCCTTATGGATAGATTAATTATGGTAGTAGCTCATTATACAAATAATACTTATGAGTTTACACAATCATTACCTATAGATGAAATTATTAAAAGATATACAATATGTTCAATGTCTTTTAGTGGTGTACCTCCTATAGAATTCCAAGAAGAACAAGAAAGTAAGGTAGGTTAATATGTCTTTCACAGACCCATCAAATAATGATCCTCTATTACATGATATTTTTACAGTAGGGGCTTTAACAGCAGGTTTACCTGCATTAGGTTATTTACAAAATAAGAATGAAGCATGGGGTGTGACAGATAAGTTAACTAAATTTTCTCAAAAACTAGTTGGTTCTGATTATTTAAACAATCAAATGAACAGAACCTTAGTTTCTACAACTTCCTCTCAACTCCTTTCAAATTCTGAACAATCGTTACAGAAAGTTTTACTCTCTCAATTTATGGCTTTAGAAGAAGCTTCTCCTTTACATGTTTTAAGAACACTTCAAATATCTAATTTCTTACAACCTTTTACTCCATTAAGTAGTAATAATGAAACTGTACATATTTCTGCAAATAGTATTAGGAATCAACAACACTACTATGAATCTTTAATTAAATATATTAATGAAGATGAACAAAGAAAGATAAAAAGAAAACTAGAAATTAAAGATTTAACTAGAGGTATGTTCTTTAAGAATAATACTTTATATGGTGTTGATTCTAAAGGTGCAATAAATTTAGATGATGTAATAATAAAAAATGCTAGATTAACTATGGGTTCTTTGAAGAACGGTGATATTTATTCTAATAACCATATCCTAGAAAAGTTTGCTAATATTATAGGAAGTTCAGTTGATAAAACTGGAGTTAAAAACTCTCCTTTAATGGTTGTTGGCGCTAAAAATGGTATGGATTTCTCTTCTAAATGGATGCAATCTACTCTTAGATTTTCTATGGAAGTAGGTTATAAAACATTAGATAATCCTTTAGCTGGTATTGAAGAAATGTTTCATGGTGTTGGAGCTGGGTACACTGGTGTATTCCAATCTAATATATGGAATAAGATGAAAGAGATTTCAGGAAAAGTTCAATTAGGTACTAATGGTAATTATAATTTAGGTATTAAGGATTCATTAAAATTATCTGCTAAAAATATTGCAGTAAAAGGTGGTGCTACTTATTTAGCTTATCAAGGTGTTGATAGTGTATTAAGAAGCCTTAGCCCTGAGAATGGTATATTTTCAGAAGGACTTGGTACTGGTTTAGCTAACGTCTATGCTAGTAGTAGAATAGCATTTGCTAAAGTATGGAGTGATAAATTTCAAGGTTATAAAGAACAACAAGAACAATCAGCGCCTGGTAGTACAGATTTAAGTACATTATTAGCATTTCCTTTAGCAGGAGCTTTAGCTGGTGCTCAAGTTGCTTATTTCAATAGAATAGGAATGTCATCTATAAAAGGTATAGATCAAGCTGCTAATATTTATAACGTAGAAAAAGAATCAAAAGTTCTTAAATCTGTTTTAAACTTTGATACTAAATTAAAACCAATGAAACGTAATGCGTTGATTGGGGGTTTAATTGGCGGCTCTCTTGCTTTACCTTTCTTACCAGGTGCATTAATAGGATCTTCTTCTGAAGAACTTAGACAACTATATAGTGGTGAAAAAGAAGTTCCTGAGAAGTCTACTAAGTTTTGGTTATTTGGTGGTGGTGCTTGGGATGGTTGTTTAATAGATACAGCGAAACTAATTCAATTATCTGGTAAACTAGTGCAAGCTAAAGATATTAAAGTAGGTGATAAATTATTAACTTCTAGTGGTAATTTTGAACCTGTTAAAAAAATATTATCTAAAACAGTTAACGATAAAATTTATTCAGTAAAAACTTCTTTTAATACTAATGGTGATACTCAAATAACAGGTAATCATGAAATATTAACTATACACCATACTGGTGGGTTTAGTCCTTCTAAATTAGAAACCAGTAAAATAATTAAAGAATGGATACCTGTAGAGTTAGTTAAAAAATCACCTTATGTTCGTTTGTTTGTACCTTATTACAAACCATTAGAAATTAAAAAAGAAATATGTTTTGATCTGTCTTCTTTTAATTATTTTTACGACGAGGCTTTAAAATCTTGGGTTAGGGTTTTTGAAAATAAACTTTGGTCTAAAAATATGAATAAAGAAGTAGAAAAAATTTCTTTATTAAAATGTAACACTAAACTTAGAAATAAATTAAGTAAAGATTTTAAATTAAAGTATGGAATATCTGATATTCAATTTAAAAATAAATTGAATGATATAAGAAAAGCGAAGAAACTAAATAGAATTAGTAATCAAATTAAATTATCTAATTTTAAATCTAATAAGTTAGTATTAAACGCTGATTTAGGTTTATTGTTAGGTTTTTATGCTGCTGAAGGTTGTGTTACAGAAGATGGTAGGATTATCTTTTCATTTCATGAAGACGAACTTGAATACCAGAAAAAAGTATTAGAACTTATGTTACTTATTTTTAACTTAAAAGGTTCAATTAAAAGAAACAAAGGTAAAGGTATTTGTTTGGTCTTTTGTGATAAAGTTATATCAAAAATGATACAACAAATGATTCCAGGTAAGACTATAGATAAAACTAAAAGAATGAATGAATACCTACTAGATGCTCCTGAAGATTTTTGTTATAAATTTTTAGAAGGAGTAATTAAAGGGGATGGTTCATTAGGTACTTTTAATTCCTCTATAGTTATTGGGATGACTGATTGCCCATTACCTAGACAAATACAATTATTATTAACAAGATTTAAGATTTTTAGCAGTATAGTTAGAAAAAAAGTACATGATCTTTGGGATTCTATTTTATTAAACATTCCTTCTAGTGCTTGTTATGAACTTAATAGAAAAATAGAAATAAAAACATTAGCTACTAATACTATAGTAAAACCTAAGAAAAATTTTGGTTATACTAGATTAGATGATGGGTTTGCTGTTTCTATTAAAAGTATAGAAACATCAGAGTATAATGGTATTGTTTATGATTTTGAAATAGATGGTGAAAGTAACTTCTTTGGTACTGGTTTTTTATTACATAATAGTCATATAAAGTTTCATACTAAGAATTGGGTAGCTCGTGCTAGAGCTGATGCTACAGATAAAGTAAGATATGGAGACGATGAAACTAAAAAGAAACTAGATCCTTTTTTACATCCTTTTAGTTACCTAAAAGATCCATATAAACTAGAAAAAAGAAATGCAGAGAGTATGCCTTATCCTGTTTGGGGTATGGATGTAAGTTATGGTAGTTTCTTTGGTAAAATATTTGAAAGAACTGTCGGTCAAATTATTAAACCTGATGTTATTAATCCAGCTTATAAAGATGCGATTATGCAAGGTACTGAGTACACACCTGTAGCTTCATCAGAAGGTGGTGGAGGTGGTTTAGGAATAGTAGCTAGTGATGTATTACATGCTAAACAAAACGTCGGTAAATCGTTTGTAGAAGCATCTAAGAGCTTATTTAGTTCTAGTTCTAATAAAAAATTACAAGGAATAGATAATAAAGATGCTTCATTAATTAATGAAGGATTAATGTTAGCTCCTAATACTCCTGGATATGATCCTAATCAAGAAGGTATGAGTTTATCATATAGAGCTTTAATGGATTTTACAGGTATTAAAGGTTGGGGTTCTTCTTTAGTTGTTGATGGATTAGGTCTAGAGCCTGGTGTTAATTCTATTCAATTAGCAAGATCTGGTGAAGCATCTAGTGGTGCTAGAGATCTATTAGAGCAAAACTTAGGCGACTTGATGGGTGCTGGTGAATTCCAAAGAAAGCTATTACCTACGTCATCTGGAGCACTTCCTGATAGATTTAACCCTATTGCTAATAATGCTCCTAGTTGGTTGCCTTCAGATAAGTCTCAATATTTTGTAGATTTTAAACATGGTAATATGTATGATGCTGTAGATAGAGGTGAAGAAAGATTACCAGGTGTTGGTTTAGAATCATTATATCCTGAATTGAAGGGTGTTGATGCAGAAGATTATTCTTTAGTGTTTAAACATAAGATACTATCTAATGTAGCTAAAGGTTCAGAAGAATTTATTAATACTCGTAAACAAGCTATAGATGCATATCAACAAGGTAAATTATCAGCTAATGAAATAGATATACTTGGTACTACTTTAGATCAAGAATTAGAAAGAGACAGAAAGAAAGATTTCTATGATACTCCTAGTAAGTTTCAAGGACCTGTAGGAAGTGTTCATAATGCTTTATGGGAGACTATGAGAGCTAATGCAGAATCTCCTTTAGAGATGTTAACTCCTATTAGACCTGCTGCTAAATTCTTACATAAAAGAACAGCAATAGAAGATTATATGGAGACTCAATTAGGTGGTCCTGATACAGCTATTTGGACAAATCCTTATTCTCATTTTATAAAACCAGCTTTAAATAAGACTAGACAATCTTTAGATGTTAGTGGTACTTTTATACCTGAAGAAGCTAAAGAGAAATTTAATATTGATGAATATTTTGATAAATTTAAATACTTAAAAGCTAGAAGATCTAATAGTGAATTTCAATCTGATAGTACTGTAATAGGTGCTAGTATGTCTGGTTTAAATACTAAAGATAAAGTATTGAAATTTAAACGTTCTTTACAAGATGATCAAAAAGATTATTTTGATTCTTTTTCTCAAGAAACTAATATAGATAAAAGAAATAAAATTAGAGCTATGTTACCTGAAGATGTTAGAAGAGGTTATGAACAAATCTGGCATAATATGGATATAGCTAAAAAAGCTAGAAGTAGAGGAAGTAATATACAAGAAGCTATAGGTGATAGTTTAAGTGAGCAAACAGATAGACTTAGTTCTTTATATAATGTTGATTTAACAACAGAAGATAAACAAAAGGCTAGAGCTAAAGTTGCAGCTAATTCTGATAACTATGTAGGACAAGGTATTAATACTTCTAAAAGAATTCAATATACAGAAGATGAATTATTAAGACGTAAGATGGCTGATAGAGAAGCATTAACTTATGTTAACTCTAAAACAGGTGTACCTAATACAGGATTTGTAGGATGGGACCCTCGTTTAACAATGGATGATATCAAAATAAGAACTCTATCTATTGGTGGTCAAGATCTTAAAAGATTTGGATATTGGAAGAAAGATGAAGAAAGAATGAATAGATTACAAGGTATTGTTAATACAGATACAGTATTTACTGATATAGATAGAATTAAAGAAGATATAAGAAGTGATAGAAGAATGAAAAGAAGTATAGAAAACGTTATGTTTGATAACGGATTTAGAGCTTCTAAGATAGATTTAGTAGATAGTAATTATAGTTCTATATTAGTAAGAGAAGAATGAAAATTTTTCATGTTGTTATTTTAAGATCAAAAATAGCTTAAAAAGCTATATAGATATTGATGAATACGAAATGTAATGTTAATTATGTAGGTATATATATAAATATAACATTACATTTATAATAGTAATGTTTACATTACAAATAATAAATATTATTATCATTATTGTTATATAATAGTGACCCTGAGACAAAAGAGAGAAGAATATGGGAATTGATATTAGAACAGGTGCTATGATAGCAGGTGCTGGATTTGGGTCTTATACTTCAGATATAACTGAAAATCCTTTATCTGGTATTATCACAACAGGAATAGGAGCTGGAGTAGGTGCTTTTCTAAATATTCCTACTACTTCTTTAATGGATAAGTCTAAAGTGAATGTAGGTCCAGTTGTTAATATGGATTACATTAGAGAACAACAACTTAGACAAGAATTAGGAGAAGATTTAGGGTTATTAAAAGACAGATTTAATTCTTTCTATAATAGAACTAAAACACCTCTTGATTCACGTTTAAATGCTCTTAGTAGTTCGTTTAACTCTAGAGATAGGTTAACACCTTCTGACTTAGTAAAACGTCAAATACAAGCTCAGATGAAGTTAGATGATAGTTATCAAAAATCTATTAATAGAATAAATAATAAATATGATTCTATATTAGAAAAACGCTTAAACTTTTCTAATGATCTATTAGAGTATAAAAAAGGCAATATTTCTGTATTAGAAAGAAATAAAGAAATAGAATTCTACAATAGGATGACAAGCAGAGAAGAATCATCTATTTCTCGCTATCTAGAGACTCCTAGAGGAAGAAAAGAACTTAAGGCTTATGATCAGTGGATAGAGAAGCAAAAGTCTCTTAAATCGCATCTGAGTGGTCGTGATATTACAGACTTAAGAAATGCTTTATTTAAAGAATACACAACAAAGAATAACAATGTATTCAAACCTATATTAAAAAGACAAGAGTATTATAATAAAAGATTACATGCAGATAAGAAAGATTTATTTAATCCTTGGCTGAAAGATTTTCAGCTTAAGAATAAAGAAGATATTTCTAATTTTGAATTAAGAAGTAGTTTATTATTTAATGATTTTAAAGTTGAAACTAATAGACAAAGAGAAGAAGCATTAGCTAGACTTTCTGATAATTTTAATACTAGAAAAGAAAAAGTAAGTAATTGGGTAAATTCTTCACAAGATAATATTTATTCTAAAAGAAAAGATAGAATAAGTAAGTATGAAACTAAAGTAAACAGAGCAACATCGAGATATCAAGATGAACAACAAGTATATGATAACATTAAGAATGTACTTAAAAGTAATGGTATTAATGTTGGTAATACAAGAGAAGAAATATTTCATACTTTAAATAACACTAATGATGTTAGTATCTTAACTAAAGTTAATACTATATTAAAAGATAATAACACTAGATATATTAATCAATCTCAATTAAAGGTTAATAAATGGGATTCTAAATTAATTGTTGCTGATAATTTATCTCAAGTTACTAATTGGTTAAAAAATCAATTAGGTAATAATGCTGTAGATGCAGAAGAAAAAGCTAGATTATTATTTAATAGATCTTCTGGAGAAATGGTATTAAAAGATGGTGTTGCATCTTTTGTAGATAAAGTTAGTAATGAAAGGGTTAGTATACCTTTAACATCTTACAATAAAGATGGAACTAGATATCATAATATGGGTAATGGTAACTACAGTGTAGCTTCTCAATTTAACCCTTATTCTAAAGCCTATGTAGATGGATTAGAAGTTAATATAGATGGGACTAAAAGATTAGTTACAGCAGCTGATATAGTAAAAGGATATGATCCTGAAATGCTGTTAAAGTACTTACCTGAAGATCAAGCTATATCTAGTATTCTACCAAGAATAGATAGTTTATTTCATTATAATTCTCAAGAAACTGGTGTAAGAACTAATGATAAAAACTCTCAAATAATTAAGAACAGTCAAGGACTTGTAGATCTTAATTCTGTTTTAAGATATAACCAATATGGCGAGATAGACCAAAAATATCCTTTAAGATCTTTAAAACAATCTTCAACAAAAAATATGTCTTCAGAAAGACAAAGAGCTTTCTTAAAGTTAGCTCAAGAGTTACCTCCTGAACAAGCTGCACACTTATTTGATGGATTATCTTTAGGTAATCTTACTTCTATAAATACTCAAGGATATAATAGTTTAGCTGTTTTAGCTCCTAATGAGAGAGGAGAAACAAGTGTAGGTAATAGGGGTACTAATGTTGTAAATAAAAACTTAAATACTCAATCTTTAGAATCTATGATAGGCTCTGAGAGATTTAATAAACAATTTTCAAGTTCTCAAGTATTAAACCGTTTAGATATTATGGATGACAAGCTATTCAATAGTATAGCAACCTATCTTTATGGTAATGATATGGTTCTTGGTGATGGTGCTGGTTTCTTTAATATGGGTGATGTTGATTCTTTACGTATAAGTGATAAATCTACTATAAAGATCCCGTTGTCTAATAATATGGCAATAGCTAATCAAGATCTATTAACTGGTTTAACCTCTTCTGAGGGTTTAAGTGAATACTTACAAAATAATCCTATTTCTATAGATAACTCTCCATTGGCTTATAAAGAAAATGGAAGTCCTATACATCTAAATAAAATGTATACAGAAGGTAAAATCATTGATGGTTTTATGACTGAAAAAGATATTCGTTTAGTTACAGAATCTATTTTTGATCCTACTACTGAACAGAATATGAAATTCTATTCTACTGGTACTAAGTCTTTAAATACTGGTTTAACTGAATCTAGATTTAATGTTCTTACTGCATTAGGTACAGCAATAAATCAAGGAAAAGTAACAGAACTTGCAAATGGTTCTTTTGACTTAGATGGTATAAATCATAGTTCAAGAGCATCATTAATTTCAGCTTTAACTAAAAGATTAGAAACTAAAGATAATACTATAATAAATCCTGTAACATTAATCTCAAGAGCAGAAGATACTGGTGCTTCTAAAATCAGAACTATGCTTAGAGAAGGTGCAAGAGGTAATAGTATTTATGATCTATTAATGAAAAGAAATAATTCAGTAGCAGGTTCAGCAATGGTTTCTGCTTTATTTTCTGAACACAAAGGCGCTGTAGATTTAACTTCTACTTTAGCTGTTGATATTGAAAATAAAATAAAAAATGGTTCATTAAATTCCTCATTCAGAGAAGATTTCTTATACCACTTTAATATTGATAATCTTAGAAATGCACAAAATAAAGGTGATTTCTTACAAAGAGCTTATAACATTGTTGCTAGTTCTGATTTAGTTAATAATTATTTATCTGGACATAGTTTAGCTGTAGGTAGTTTTAACAAAGGTGCTTCAATTGTAGGTAAAGATAAAAAAGCTAAATTATCATGGGCTGCTATTACTAACTTAAAATCTTCTGGATTCACATCAAAAGATCTTTCATTATTTGGTTTAAAAAATGAAGAAGCTTTATATGAATTAAGAAGTATAAGTGAAGAAAGAAGATTATCTAAAAATTCTATTAACTCTATAATACAAGGGAAAGAAGGAAGATTCTTAAATATTCTTACTCAAAATAATGCACCAGAGCAACGTTTAGAATTACTTAAAAGTGCTTTTGGAAGATCTGCTGATATATTAGAAAATAACCCTTACTTAACTTATAACTTATCTTTTAGATCGGGAGATGTACAATCAATTAATTTCTCAAGATTAACAACTAATAGAAGTGGATTGTATGAAGATTCAGATTTAAAAATCCTTAAAGAGTTAGAGAAAAGAAAGATAGATATAATGGTATCTGACTTAGCTTTCAGAGATAGTAAAACTAAAGAAGAAAGAATAAAAACAGAACAAGTATTAAAAGAAAAACTAGAAAAGTATGATATCTTTACTAAGAACATGATGTCTGGTGATAACAACTTACTTAAAACTGGTTTATCTTTATATTCTGATAAATCAAGTATTATGCAGGTTAAATATATTGGTGGTAATGCTGATAAGTTTGCAACTTCAGAGTTAAAAGAAAATAGACATGTTTGGTTTGTTTCTGAAGATGATGCTCAACAAAAAGCTAAACAACTTGGCGTTGATCTGAATTGGGAAACAGTAGATGGATATGATAATCTTAAACGACCAGTATTTAAAAGAGGTAATGATGTAATACCTTTAGCAAGTTTAATAACTAAGGAACCAGCTCAAGGTCCTTTGTCTTCTGATTTAATTTCTTTATATGTAGATACAACCTTAAATAAAAATAACGCTGGAAACGTTTTTATACCTATTAGTAATGATATTTATTATAATGCAATGTTCGGTGACGGTGATCAGGATATGGTTCAAACACTTCTAGGTGATTTCCAAACTAGAAGTCAATATGAAGATATCGAAAGAAAACGAGCACCTATTAGACAATCTTTCTTTGAAATGGCTGAAGTAACTAAAGCTATGAAAGTTAAAGGTAAGAAATCTAATATGAAATCTGCACTTGATTTTCAAAATGCAGAAGAATATGCTACGTATAGAGTATCAGGTGGGTTAAAAGGTAGAAACAGAAAAACACTAGCTGCACCAGCAACTGGATTAGCTGTTTCGTATGCTAAAGCGTTAGAGATGAATCTTGGACATTTAGGTAGTACTAGTAAGGAATTAACACAAGGTCGTGTAATGATTCACCAATTAGTTGAGAACCTTTTGAAATCTGCTCACTTAGATACAGATTCTTTCCAACTTGTTACTGAACAAGATGTAGAAAGATTAACTAGAATGAGAAGTGGATTCTTAGGTAAGAAAGGTTATGAAGGTGTTACTACTAAACAATATGAAGAAGAACTGAGAAGAACATTACCAAGTTTCTTAGGTATTAATAATATTGATACTTCTACTCTTTTAGGAAAACAAACTAAAGCTGAATCTATTAAGATCATGGAAAGTATTATTTCTTCTGAAATAAATCATGCAAGACAAGTTACAGATACTCCGTTTACACCTTTAGATTTAAATGATAAACGTTTTGGAAGTTCTAGTGGAGAATTTATAGATACTTTAAATAGTATTATAAAAGAACAAGGTATAACTGAAATGGATTATGAAAGTGGATTAAAACACTTGAAGAAATCTACAGGTCAAGTTGCTTTAGGGGCTACTGATTTTATTA
>JACCDZ010626163.1_pt1 | contig 32431 bp, 34 predicted proteins | sample 7449551 | NCBI WGS metagenome assembly JACCDZ01 (sample SAMN15323452, study PRJNA562643) | freshwater metagenome | isolation source: river surface water | place: USA:Blue River Watershed | collected 2017-08-18 | reverse complement strand
GTATCATCACCTACAGCAACATTTCTCAACCCCGAATGTAAGATTAAAATACAACTAATAATTTTTATATATTTTTTTTTATTAAACTCAGTTGTTTTATTCTTTTTTCTAGATAAATTAAACCCAATAAAAACAATTATTAGAATAACAATTAAATTAACTATCATGTTTTTAGCATTTTTTTATAAACTTGAATTGTTAAATCTATATTCGTTTTCAAATCAAATTCTTTAATAACTCTTTCTCTACAATGCTTCGAAAAAGAACTACGTCCCTTTTCTTTAATTTTTGAAACTGCGACGAAAACTTCTTTTACATTTCTTTTTTCAACTACAAAGCCAGAATTATTATCTATAATTTCTGGACACGCAGTAGAATTATAAACAATAGCAGGAGTACTACAACTTAAGGCTTCAGCAATCACCTTACCAAAGGTATCTTCTGTTGATAAATGTATATATACATCTGATATAGAATATATTTTAGCAAGTTCTTCCTTACCATTTACATATGGAATATGTTTTATATTTTTCGGCAATAATTTGGGAGACGACACATTTCCTATCATTAAAATTTGCATATCCTTATCAATCATTGTTGCTAACTTTAATGCATCTTGCCATTTCACATCTTTGGTATCCCAAATGGCACCTACCAAAACAATTGTAAACTTATTTTCATCAATATTATATCGCTTTATTACTTCTCTATCTATTGTTTCTTTGAAAATAGAATGATTAACCCAATTATATATTGGTGTAATAGGATATTTTTTCAGAAATGATTCCTCTGCTTGAGAAGCTAACCAGTTAGAAACGGGTATAATATTCATTTTTTGAATACTTGTAAACCAATTCTTCTTATCTACATACATTTCTTTCGAATAATCAAAAAATAAGCTAGGAGGATACTTTTTTAACTGAGGACAACTATAACATTGTATTTTCCACTTATAACATTGCACATCTGTAAAATGTGCGCATTTTCCTGTAAAAGCCCAACAATCATGTAATGTATAAACAATTGGTATTTGAACTTTTATAAGAAATTCGAATAAGACTTGTAAGTTCAAATAATTTCCATGCAAATTATGTAAATGAATGATATCTGGTTTTACATTTTCTATATATGAAATAAGATTCTTAGTTCCACTTTTAGAAAAATAACCTTGTTTACCTATTAGCCTAGACCCTATGTTATGGTAATGGTTTTCTATCTTAGTTCCAATTTTAAAACTCCTAGGATAAGAAGTAGATGATTGACCATAAGCAATATAACATTCATGCCCTTGGTTTTCTAAAACACTTGCAATATCTTCACAAATAGAACCTGTACTTCCATAACCCGAAACTGAGTTAATCATCAAAACTTTCATAATCTCTTATATTTTTTCTGACCAAACAGTTCTTTTAATATAATCGGTATAAGAAATAATAATTCTCACCACTTTCTCTGAAACGTTTGGCATTGAGTAATCGGCAACTGGTCGGAAATTAGGAATTGGAGATTGGGGATTGGAAATTAGAGAATTTCTATCACCAACAACCTGTGTTTCTAATTGTACCAAACCTTGTAAAATACGCTCTGGAGATAATCCAACCATCATCACGCTTGCTTCTTCCATTGCTTCTGGTCGTTCGTGCGCCTGACGAATGTTTAAAGCTTTAAAATTTAAAATTGAAGATTCTTCTGAAATGGTTCCAGAATCGGATAAAACCGCATACGCTCTTTTTTGTAGGGCGTTATAATCATGGAATCCTAAAGGTTTTAAAAACTGAATTTCAGGTCGCATCTCAATCTGCATCTTATCGATCATATTTTTTGTACGAGGATGTGTGGAAACAATGATTGGGTATTGGTATTTTTCGGCAATTGCATTCAATGATGTCATCAATCCACGAAAATTTTTTTCTGAATTGATATTTTCCTCTCTATGGGAAGATACTACAAAGAACTTCCCCTCTTCTAAATTTAATTTTTCTAAAACAGTTGAAGCCTCAATTTGTGGCAAATAATGATGCAATACCTCATACATAGGCGAACCCGTCTTAATGATTCGGTCAGCTGGCAATCCTTCGCGCAACAAATATTCTCTAGCAATATCAGAATACGTTAAGTTGACATCAGCCGTATGATCTACAATCTTACGATTCGTTTCTTCTGGCACTCTTTGGTCGAAACAACGGTTTCCTGCTTCCATGTGGAAAATAGGAATATGGCGTTTCTTGGCAGGAATTGCACACAAACAAGAATTAGTATCGCCCAACACCAAAAACGCATCGGGTTTTAATTGTTCTAATAATGGATCAATTTTTATTAAAATATTCCCTACTGTTTCGGTGGCTGTTTTCCCCGCAGCTTCCAAGAAATAATCAGGTTTACGAAGTCCTAAATCTTCAAAAAAGATTTGATTTAACTCGTAATCATAATTTTGTCCTGTATGAACTATAATATGGTCAATTGCTTCAGAATTGTCTAAAGCCATTAATACTCTTGATAATCTTATAATTTCTGGACGGGTTCCTACAACCGTCATCACTTTTAGTTTTTTCATTTGTATATTAGGGAATTAAATTCTCCTTCTGTCCCAATTTATATTATTTTTTATTATTTTGGCAGGTGACCCACAAATTAATTTGCCTGAGGCGAATGATCCTGTAACCAAAGTTCTTGTACCAATGACGCAATTTTCTTCTAAATTCGAACCCTTTAGAATTACCGCTTCAGCTCCAATCCAAACATGATTACCAATTACAACATCTTTTGCATGGTTAATCCTTACGTAATTTTCATCAAGAATTGAATGAGAATCACCAGTCATGATCTTTACATTTGAGGAAAACATACAGTCACTCCCCACTAAAATCTTACTCTCATCTTCAGAAACAGAAAAATCTGCCGATTCAATAGTCGTATTCTCACCAATAAAAATTTCACAATTATTATCTTCAATCCAGAAAATAACAGACTTTACAGTACAATTATTAGATACTATGATTCTATTATTGTTTCCCGCTACAAAAACTTTCAATTGACCTAAATCACAACCTTCTTCAAAAATTATTGTATTATTATTACCTATAATCCTATAACTTAATTTATCTACATAAGATTTTTTTATAATTCTATTATTTTGACCTTTTATTTTCGTTAAATTCAAATAAATTGGTTTTATAATTTTTCTTATTATAAAATAGAGAAAACCACTTTTTTTATAATTCATATTTATAATTTATAAATTAAAGTTTCAAATTTCAAAAAAATAAGTATCTGCATCTTCAGGTTTAAAAGCTTCATTGATCCAAAAAATGGTATATAAATCTTCTCCTCCTATGTTTTTGATATTATGGGTGTACCAAATTGGCATATCCACATAAGCAGGTTCATTTCCGTCTAAATAAAAACTCAAAATTTCATCAGTATCAATTTTTCTAAGTTGGATCAGTGCTTTTCCTTTAATCACAGCGAAACGTTCAATTTTTCTGGTATGAAAATGATTTCCGCGGGTAATCCCCGGAACAGTGGTTGAAAAAGAACATTGCCCGCCAATCCCCAAACGAATTACTTCAACAAAAGCGCCACGTGGATCTGTATGTTGGGTAAATTTTACCGGAAAATGTGTTTTATAATCGATATAAGATCTGTAGGTATTAAATAGGTTGTGCTCAAAGGTATTATTGATTGTTGGGATTTCACCTCCATCAAAATATTTCGTTTTATAATCACAAAGTAATGACAAAACTTCCGACACTGTTTTAGTAGCGGTATAAGGGATTTCGTAAAAATAATTGCTTTTTTTAGATTGTATTTGATCGATGATTTCTTTCACCAATTCACCTACATAAATTAAATTCACTTCCCCATCATTATCAATATACGGTGTTTCACCGTGGGTTAGTTTGTGGCAAAAAGTAGCGATAAAAGAATTATAGTTTGGTTGTCCGAATGGACCAAACACATTTGGAATAATTAATCCTGTAAATTTACCACCCGATTGTTCTGCCCAATCGATTAGTAATTCCCTACCCTCTTTTTTTGATCTTCCATACAAATTATCTCTTTCTTCCTGAGAAGAAGAAGAAAACAATACATGTGCTTTAGAACCCGTGTTATTTAAAGATTGAATCAATTTATTTACCAATTCAATATTGGTATGGTAGATAACCTCAGGATCGGGATGGCGGTTCATAGCAGCTAAATGTACAATAACATCACATTGAGCTACAAATTCATCCATCAATTGTTCATTCTGAAAGTACGCGATATTGAATTCAATACGTTCAAATTCTTCCGGTTTTAAACCTAATGTATTGTATAAATGTTTTCCTACAAAACCATCTTGACCGGTGATACCAATCTTTTTAAGAGATTGGGGATTGGAAATTGGGGATTGGGTACTCATATTATATATTTCTTAACAATCGTTAATTATTCGTAACTAATAATAGATTTTTATATTTTTCTGTAATGAATTATTAAAACTTATTGCAAATCACTGATTATATGTATCAAAATAATTCACCTCAAATCTGTATTCATCATTAATCTCACCAATTGCATAATCGGATAAAACCAAAAGCTTGCTGTTATTTTCCTTTGCCTGAATGGCAGTTATACAGCCTGCTGGCACATGCAGATACGTTAGAACATCTTCTGGTAAAAAGTATTTAGTTAAGATTCCATTTTTTGAAGGTTTTTCAAAATCATCTATTTGAATAACCGAAATTTCAAAACTTCCCTTCATACAGGCAAACCATCTTTGTTCTATTTTGTGGCCTTGCCAACCTCGAATAAAATCAGTAGAATGGTTTTCAATGGTGTAAATCCGTTTGATTTGCGAAGCATCAAAATCATTGTTAAACGTTATGATTCCTCTTTCATCTTGATGTTTTTTACCTTCTAATAGCATATCCACACTTTTATTTTCCTTTCTGATAAGTTTTTAATTTCTCGCGGATGAACGCGAATATTTTTATTTTTCTTTGTTTATCGCTGATGAACGCGAATATTTTCTGCGTAAATCTGCGGTTAAAAAATATCGCTTATTAAATTTAGTCTGCGGACATCTGCGTGAAATAAATTTTACTTTTATCGCGGATGAATGCGAATGTTTTTGCGTAGATTGGCGTTAAAAGAATTTCGCCTTATTAATAAGGATACTGCATCACATCTTCTCCAAACACTTCTTTACGGATTAAAGGCAAAGTTGAAATCAGCTTTTTAAGCCCTTCAACTCCTTGTTGTTCTGTATTATGAGAATGATAATCTTCAATCTTTGAAACATCTTCTTCCCCTTCAGAAAAGTACTTTGCATAGTTTAAATCTCGGTTATCGGCAGGAACACGGTAGAAATTTCCCATATCTTCGGCTTTTATCATCTCTTCACGGGTACAAAGAGTTTCATACAATTTCTCGCCGTGACGTGTTCCGATTACCTTTACAGGAACTTCTTTACCTGTTAATTCAATTAAAGCTTTTGCCAAATCACCGATGCTTCCTGCAGGCGCTTTGTTCACAAACAAATCTCCGGGGTTTGCATGTTCAAAAGCAAACAACACCAAATCAACTGCATCTTCCAATGACATAAAAAAACGTGACATATTCGGATCTGTTATCGTAATTGGTTCACCTTTTTGAATTTGATTTAAAAACAACGGAATTACCGAACCTCTTGAAGCCATTACGTTTCCATAACGAGTAAGGCAAACTACGGTATCTGTAAGATTTCTAGCTTCAGCAACTGCTACTTTTTCCATCATTGCTTTAGATATACCCATCGCATTGATAGGATACGCTGCTTTATCTGTAGACAAACAAATTACTTTTTGTACTTTATTTGCAGCTGCTGCACGAATTACATTCTGTGTTCCTTCAACGTTTGTTTTTACAGCCTGCATAGGAAAAAACTCGCAAGAAGGTACCTGCTTTAAGGCTGCTGCATGGAAAATATAGTCTACTCCTCTTGTTGCGGGTTCAACGCTTGAAAAATCTCTTACATCTCCGATATAATATTTTATTTTATCGTTTTTGTAAAGGTTTCGCATATCATCCTGCTTTTTCTCGTCACGAGAAAAAATTCTAATTTCTTTAAAATGGTCTGTATGCAAGAAACGGTTAAGGACAGCTGTTCCAAATGAACCTGTACCACCAGTAATTAAAAGTGTTTTATTTTGTATTTTCATATTCATTTACTTACAAACTTTCATTAAATACTCCCCATACCCACTTTTCTTTAGTGGTTCGGCAGTTTTTATTAATTGTTCTTTATTGATATATCCCATACGGTAGGCTACTTCTTCAATGGCGCCGATCTTCATTCCTTGTCTTTCTTCGATGACCTGCACAAACTGCCCTGCTTGCATTAATGATGAAAAAGTGCCTGTATCTAACCACGCAGTTCCACGATCAAAAACACCTACACGCAACTTGCCTTGTCTTAAGTATTCTTTATTTACGTCGGTAATTTCGTATTCACCTCGGTCTGATGGTTGAATGTTTTTAGCAATTTCAACTACTGCATTGTCGTAAAAATACAAACCAGGTACGGCGTAATTTGATTTTGGTTGGGTTGGTTTTTCTTCTATTGACAACACGTTATTATCTTTATCAAATTCCACCACCCCGTAACGTTCTGGGTCGTGTACTGGATACGCAAATACCACTCCGCCTTCTTCTTTGGTACAGTCTTGCAGTAACTTACTCATACCACTGCCATAGAAAATATTATCTCCTAACACCAAGGCTACTTTATCATTACCAATAAATTCTTCACCAATAACAAATGCTTGTGCCAAACCGTTTGGTTCGGGTTGTTCAGCATATTCAAAACGGCAACCGATTTGAGAACCGTCGCCTAATAACTTTTTAAAATGGGGTAAATCATGAGGGGTAGATATGATTAAAATCTCGTTAATCCCTGCTAACATTAAGGTGGATAACGGATAATAAATCATCGGTTTATCGTACACCGGCATTAGCTGTTTGCTTACTGCTAATGTTAAGGGATGTAAACGGGTTCCTGACCCACCTGCTAAGATGATTCCTTTCATGTGCTTTTTTTTATTTGCGGATTCGTTATGACTGTTTTGAATCTATTTATTTAATTAAACATTACGGTTTATATTCATTTCTCTCAACTTTGTAAGGATACAAAGTTGCAAAAATCCTTTTTTTGGTCTTGCCTCGGAAAAAAACGTTTAAATGGCGTTTTACAAGCTACCGAATCGCAGTTCGATAAACTCACTGACCAATCCTATTTGATTACGTTTTCTTCAATTAGTTAACGTTCGCTTTCTTTCCAATGGCGCTTTAAATTTGGATCTACTGTAAATTCGGTTTTATTTTCAATTTACTTCTTCCTTTTTTATTTATGTTGTTAATAAACTGATTATAATCTTCCATCATTTGTTCTAAATCGACTTAGTTGCCATACTTCTAATCGTACAAAATAAAACTTTTTGCATAACTTTTTTTCGGATTTGCATAGCTGCGTTTTCGCGTATCTGCAAATTTGCTTATTTATTTATGTTTTCAATATACTGATTATAACCTTCCATCATTTGTTCTAAATCGGCTTTGTTGTTGAGTGTTGGGTGTTCTATATACTTTAACCACTTTTTATGAAAACGCAAACGAAATTCGATGCTATCGTTGCATTTTATAGTGTGTAATTTAGATAGAAATTGCTTCATAACTTTTTTTGCTGATGCGCGGATTCGCGGATTCTTTTTAATTTATTCACCAAACAACAGGATTCCCTGTTCTGTTAAAGGTTTGTTGTAATGAAAAACAACATTTCGCTTAACTATTTCTTTAATTTTGGGAACGATGTTTTCTGTATATTCCCTATTAATAGCATCGCCCACAATATTAATTTCAATTACTCCGCTATCAATACCTTGGGCGTATTCGCCTATTAATTCTATGTACGCTACATCTCCCATTCTATCAACTATGTGTTCAACAATTACATCAAGCCCTAAATATTTATGAACCACTTGCTGCAATAACGCAAACATGGGGTGATTGGTATTGGCGTTATACGCAATTTTATTACTAATTTCTTTTTTTTGTAAATAACCTGCATCCGATAACTGGTTCAACTCTTTGCGTATTGCATTGGTTGATTCGTTAAACTCGGTAGCTAAACCTCGTAAATGTCCTGAATTTGCAGAAGTTACAAAAAACTTTACCAATAATTTTATTCGGGTTTTTGAGGTTATCAATGATTCTAACATATACTGCTATAATGAGCAGTAAAGGTACTCGTTTTTTTAAATGATGCAAATGATTGGGGAAAAAATTTACAATTTGGTGATATGGGAAAAGAGGGAAATGGTGAGGTGGTAAACCGATTTGAAAATTTGAAAATTTGATAAAATGGGGATATGGTGAAGTAGTGAAGTAGTGAAATTGCGAATTTGCTTTCAAATCCTATTTCTCTTTTATGTGAGACCCCGTGTCGAGCAAGGGGTGACCGTAAAATGACGATTTTATATAATCATTTTCCATCAGGATTTTAATTGATCCTTTGCAATTTTTCTCTTCTTTTACGCCCAAGCTTTATTTTACAGTTTGGAAGTCGTGAATCTTCGATTTACGACTAAAAGAAGCAAAAGTCTTTTTTTATTTTGCCGCGGAAAGAAAACGGGGATATGATGATATGGTGATATGGGGAAAGTTGAAAATTTGAAAATTTGATGAAATGGTTATTTGGGAATATGGGGATATGGGGATGTAGTGAAATAGTGATATGGTGAAAACATCCCCCCTGCCCCCCTTCAAAGGGGGAATTGTGGACTAATGAATCCATTTAATTTACATTTTTGAAAGCATTTCTTGTAAACTTATTTTCCAATTGGGTACTTTAACTCCGTAAGTTTCTGTTATTTTAGTTTTATCTAATAAAGAAAAATTCGGTCGTTTTGCTGGTGTGGGAAATGCATCACTGTTTATGGCGTTTACTTTTGTGGTAAAACCTTTTATTTCTTTTATGGCTACAGCAAAATCATGCCAACTTATACTACCCTCGTTGCTGTAATGATATATCCCTTGTGTAAACTCTGTCGACTGAATGATATCTAAAATAGCTTGTGCTAAATCACGTGCGTAAGTTGGAGTACCTATTTGGTCGGCAACCACTCCAATTTCATCACGCTCGTTCATTAATCGCAACATGGTTTTAACAAAATTGGCTCCGTATGTAGAATACACCCACGCTGTACGAATGATTACATAAGCTGCACCTGAATTTTGCAAAGCTTGCTCCCCTTTTAATTTGGTTGCTCCGTACACATTTAATGGTTTAGGTATATCGGTTTCTTTTAACGGAATTTCGCTTAATCCATCAAAAACATAATCAGTAGAAATGTGAATTACTTTAGCGTCATTTTCAGCCGCCCACTCACCTATTGCTTGAACAGCTAAATGATTTACCTCATTGCATAAATCCTGATCGCTTTCGGCTTTATCAACTGCAGTATAAGCACCCGCACTGACAATTATATTTGGCTTTTCTGCATTTAAAACTGTTTTAATTTCTACTGAATTGCTTAAATCCATTTCTTCTCTATCCACAAAAACCATTTGAAATTGTGAATTGTTGCTTGTTAAATCGTATAGTTCTGAACCTAATTGTCCGTGGCGTCCGGTTACTACTATTTTCATTGTTTGATGATTATTTGTTGAACTGATGAATTGTTGAATTGTTGAACTGATGATTTGATGATTTGAAAATTTGCGAATTTGCGAATTTGCAGATTTGCAGATTTGCAGATTTGCAGATTTGCAGATTTGCAGATTTGCGAATTTGCCTATCAAATAAACGATTAATCGACTTATCGATTAAACAATTCGTTGAACGTTGGTAAAATAATGTCTTTTTCAGATACAACTTCGTTTCCTGGTTCTATTCCCCAATCAATATTCAGTTCAGGTGCATTGTAAAGTACTCCTTGTTCTGATTCTTTGTTGTAAAAATTATCGCATTTATAAAAAAACACAGCTGTTTCACTCAAAACAGAAAAGCCGTGTAAAAAACCTCTTGGAATAAACAGTTGTTTGTTATTTTCGGCAGATAATTTTACAGCAACATGCTGTCCGAATGTTGGAGAATCAGGTCGGGCATCAACTGCCACGTCTATCACTTCACCATGTAAAACACGAACTAATTTAGCTTGGGCATGTACCCCTGCTTGTGCGTGTAACCCACGGATAACACCTTTTGTTGAAAACGATTGATTGTCTTGTACAAAATGGGTGTTTGTTTGTGTTAAATTATTGAAGGTTTTTTCGTTGAAGCTTTCAAAAAAATAGCCTCGTTCATCTTCAAATTTTCTCGGTTCTAATATATAACAACCTTTTAGTTTTGTTGGGTGTATTTGCATTTGATAATATGGTAACACAGTGACATAGTAAACTAGTGACACTGCTATATTTAATTACTTTATTTTAAACTTTGAATTAATTTCAACAACATTCTTCTAATAGATGCATTTTCATTCAATAACTCAGTCTTATCGGAATGCTCCTTAAATCCTAACAAAAAAGCTAATTCTATTTGTGTTTCAACTTCTGCTAATGAACCTAAGGCAACATACAAAAATTAAATAAATTCTTTTTGGTATTGCCTTGCAGCTCCTTCAGCAATATTACTAGGAATAGAAACAGCAACCCGCCTTATTTGACTGGTTAATCCGTAACGTTCGTCAACCGGAAAACCTTGTGTAAAATTATAAATTGACTTAACATATAAGAGTGATCTTTGATAAACAATCAAATCTTTATGACTTTTCATAACAATTTATTTTTTTATTCTGCAATGTTACACACACTTCGTCACCCTGTCACTCGGTTACTTAGTTACTTCTTTACTTATACTGTACCTCGTAATACTTTTGATAATCGCCTGATGTAACATTGTTTAACCATTCTTGGTTGTCCATAAACCAATCGATTGTTTTAGCTAAACCTTGCTCAAATGTAACACTTGGGTACCAACCCAATTCTTTATTTATTTTGTTAGCGTCTATCGCATAACGTAAATCATGCCCAGGGCGATCTTTTACAAAGGTGATTAATTGTTCGCTAGTGCCTGGCGCTCTGTTTAATTTAGCGTCCATTTGTTTACACAATTCTTTCACTAAATCAATATTTTGCCATTCATTAAATCCGCCTACATTATAAGATGCACCATTTGTACCTTTATGAAAAACCAAATCTATTGCTTTGGCATGATCAATCACAAACAGCCAATCACGGGTATATTTGCCATCGCCATAAATAGGCAATGGTTTGTTGTTAATGATATTATGAATACACAACGGTATTAATTTTTCTGGAAAATGATTAGGTCCGTAATTATTAGAACAGTTAGTCATTACCATAGGTAAACCGTACGTATCATGATATGCACGTACAAAATGATCAGACGACGCTTTTGATGCCGAATAAGGTGAATGCGGATCGTACTTAGTATCTTCGGTAAAAAGACCTTCACTACCTAATGCTCCAAAAACCTCATCGGTAGATACATGATGAAAGCGTTTGTTTGTAAAATCACCATTCCAAACTTCGCGCGCCGCATTTAATAAATTCACCGTTCCAATTACATTAGTCATTACAAAAGCCAATGGATCGGCTATTGAACGATCTACATGCGATTCAGCTGCCAAATGTATAACACCCGTTGGTTGGTATTTTTTAAAAACATCTAGAACCGCCTGTGCATTGCATATATCTACTTTTTCAAAACAGTAATTAGGCAGTTGATCTATATCTTTTAGATTTTCTAAATTTCCTGCGTAAGTTAATGCATCTAAATTTACTATGGTATAGTGTGGATATTTTGTTACAAATTCACGTACAACGTGTGAACCTATAAAACCAGCTCCGCCTGTTATGATAATGGTGTGATTCATTTTATGGTTTTAGTGTATTTGGTTTCAAAGATATGATTTTTTTTTATTTGTGATGAAGCGATGAGGTGATTTGAAAATTTGAAAATTTGAAAATTTGATGAAATGGTAATTTGGGGATATGGTGATGTAGTGAAATAGTGATATGGTGAAAACATCCCCCTGCCCCCCTTCAAAGGGGGAATTGTGGAAATGGGGAAATAGAGATTTGATGATTTTAAAATTTGCAAATTTGCAAATTTGATTTAATATTGTTTAATTGGCAATTCTAGTATTTAATCTCCATTGTGGTTAATTAGTCCTTTTCGGCTTTTCTCTTCTTTTACGCCCAGGCTTTATTTTACAGCTTGGAAGTCGTGAATTTTCGATTTATGACTAAAAGAAGCAAAAGTCTTTTTTTATCTTGCCGCGGAAAGAAAACGGTTAAATGGCGTTTTACAAGCTACCGTATCGCAGTTCGATAAACTCACTGACCAATCCTATTTGATTACGTTTTCTTCAATTAGTTAACGTTCGCTTTCTTTCCAATGGCGCTTTAGATTGTGATTAGTTCACTATTTCGTTTGTTTTTTGAAGATTTGGTGAAATTGTGAATTGTAAATCTAACTTTATTAACTAATGAAGCTAAAACATTCACCCCCTCCCCTTTCAAAGGGGGAATTGATAAAACGGTACTTTACTTGGTTGTATCCATAAAAAAATCGGTTAAAAACCGATTTTTATATTTCTGTAAGTTGTTTTTGAAAGTTCCAAGCAGTTTGCATGGATTTTTGCAAAGGAGTTTTAGGGCACCAATTCAATTCTTTTTGAGCTAAAGAATAATCGGCATACGCTTGCTCAATATCACCTGCTCTGCGTGGTTTTATTTCAAATGGAATTTTAATATGGTTTGCGTTTTCAAAAGCTTGAACAATTTCTAAAACCGTTGAGCCGGTTCCAGAACCCAAATTAAAATACTCTATTTTTGTTTTGTTTTGGTTTAATAATAAACGTTGTATTGCTTTTACATGCGCATCGGCTAAATCGTTCACATCGATATAATCGCGAATGGCTGTACCATCTTTTGTATTATAATCATTCCCAAAAACGTTCAATTTAGACTTATTCCCAATTGCAATTTGTAAAATATAGGGCACTAAATTTGTGGGAATGGGCTGTAAATCACCTAAAGTACCATTTATGTTTGAACCAACCGGATTAAAATAACGCAACGCAATGGCATTTTTATTGGTGGCATTCACAAAATCTTCTATAATTTCTTCTCCCATTTTTTTTGTATTTCCGTAGGGTGATTCGGGCTTTTTCAACGGGGTTTTTTCGTGTATAGGCATTTCATCGGCCTGACCGTAAACTGTACAAGAGGAAGAAAATATGAAGTTATTAGCGTCATGTTCCTCCATTGCTTGTAAAACATTGATTAAACCTACTAAATTATTACGGTAATACATTAACGGTTTTGTTACTGATTCACCTACAGCTTTGTAAGCAGCAAAATGTATAACGCCATCAATTTTATGCGATTGAAAAAAAACGCTCACCGCATTGTAATCTTTTAAATCGATGTTGTAAAAAATGGGTTGTATATTGGTGATTTCGGTTATTTTTTCCCAAACATTAATGTTTGTATTGGATAAATCATCGATTATAAACACATTAAAACCGGCTTGTTGCAAGGCTACCACAGTATGTGAACCAATATACCCCAACCCACCGGTTACTAAAATATTTTTCATGCTGTTTGGTAGGCTATTTTGCTAATTTAATCACTTCTTTTTCGGCTACTGTTTTACGCAAGCCCGAACTAGAAAAACGGTGATCGCGTGTATTGAAGTATAATTCAATCCCTTTTTCTTCACAATATGTTCTCCCGGTAAAGTTTTTATCACGGTATTCTTCTCCTAAAATACGTACGTCAATTTTAAACGAGCGCAAAATATCTTCTAAATCTTGTTCAGTAGCATAAGGTACAATTTCATCTACGTGCTTGCATCCTTTTAACTGTATGTATCTTTCAACAACAGTTTGTGCTGGTCGGTTTTTTTCTGGTCGATCTAATGTTGGATCGGTTTGTAAACCACAAATTAAATAATCGCATTGGCGTTTTGCATCTTCAAGCATTTTTATATGTCCGGCATGTAACAAATCAAATGCGCTAAAAGTAATTCCTATTTTCATAAGCATCTTGTTTTAATTTTAAAAACAAATTTAAGGTGGAAATTTACTACATTTTGTAGAATTAACGAAACAAACAAGGTTTTATTTTAGAAAAAAGCACACAAAAGAATACAAAAAACGCATTACAAACGACCGTTAACTGGTTGATTTAAAACCGACTTTACGTCGTAAACAATACCCATTGGTTTTAAAAACTGTTGTAAGTTAAGCTGTAAAAACTGTTGGTGCGCTACGGCTAAAACAACTGCATCATACGCTTCCATTTCAGGCTGTTCAATCAATGTTACGTTAGCGTGTTTTGTAACGTTGTTTGGAGATACCCAAGGGTCAAAAACCGATACTTTACAACCAAAATCGGTTAATCCATCAATTACATCGGTTACTTTTGAATTACGCATATCGGGGCAATTTTCTTTAAAAGTGATGCCTAAAATTAAAACGTTTGCATTTTTAATTTTTAAATCGTTTTGAATCATCAACTTTACTACTTGCGATGCCACAAAAGACCCCATGGAATCATTTAACCTACGAGCCGATAAAATAAGTTCGGAATAATATCCCATTTGTTGTGCTTTTTGTGCCAAATAAAAAGGATCGACCCCAATGCAATGTCCGCCCACCAATCCAGGTTTAAAAGGCATAAAATTCCATTTAGTACCAGCCGCTTGTAACACTTCGGTAGTATCTATACCCATTAAAGCAAAAATTTTAGCCAATTCATTTACAAAAGCAATGTTGATATCGCGTTGTGCGTTTTCGATGACTTTTGCAGCTTCAGCGACTTTTATGGACGATGCTTTATGGGTGCCCGCTGTAATTACAGACGCGTATAATTCATTCACAAAATGAGCAACCTGTGGTGTAGAACCTGAGGTTACTTTCGTAATTTTATCTATGGTTCGATTTTTATCTCCTGGATTTACACGTTCTGGTGAATAGCCAGCAAAAAAATCGGTGTTAAACTTTAAATTGGAATAGCGTTCTAAAACAGGTACACATTCTTCTTCGGTTACCCCCGGATAAACGGTAGATTCATAAATAACTACATCGCCTTTTTTAAGAACATTAGCAATTGTTTTTGAAGCATTTTTTAAAGGGGTTAAATCGGGCGTGTTGTTTTTGTCTACCGGTGTAGGAACCGTAATAATAAAAACAGTAGCTTGTTGCAATTGATTGCCGTTTGCAGTTACCCATAAACCGTATTGTGAATCAACCAAAGACTCCTTATTTTGAATAACCGCTTTTAAATCATTTTTTGAAACTTCTAATGTATGATCTATACCTTGTTGCAATTCGTTTATTCGCTGCTGGTTTACATCGAACCCAATTACCTTGTATTTAGACGCAAATAAGCACGCCAAAGGTAAACCTACATATCCTAAACCTATAATTGCAATTACTGGTGCAGTATTCATATTTTTTTTTGATTAAAGTTGTAAAAAACAATGTTTTTACTTTAAAAGTAATTAATAGTTGTTATAAATCTATATTGTACAACTTTAATTTGTTGTACAAGGTTTTTCTGTCGATGCTTAATATTTGTGCTGCTTTGGTTTTATTGTATTTTGCTTTTTCTAACGCTAAACGAATAAGATGCTCTTCGTTTTGAGAAGAATACAATTTTAAATCGTGATTAAAATGCATGTCGTTAGACGTAGATGCCGATGCATTTTGTATCATACTTTTACTAATTGTAGATTGAAACATTTCTTCGGGCAATACCTCTTTTTCAATCAAAGAAGTTTTACTTAGCAACACAGCACGCTTAATTACGTTGCGCATTTCACGTAGGTTTCCAGGCCATTCGTATTGTAAAAAAAGGTCAATCACTTCGTTAGACAAACCATCAATTTGGCGTTCTAATTCGTTATTAGATTGTTGAATAAACAAATTTGCGAATTCTAAAATATCTTTTCCACGCTCGTTTAAGCGAGGGGCTTGTATAGAAAATTCGTTTAAACGATGGTATAAATCCTCTCTAAAATGACCTTCACGAACCGCTTTTAATAAATCTTCGTTTGTAGCAGCAATAATGCGTATATCTACATTAACTTCTTTACTGCTACCAATTGGTTTTACTTTACGTTCTTGCAAGGCTCTTAACAACTGCACTTGCACATCGTACGATAAATTACCTACTTCATCTAAAAAAACAGTACCTCCGTTAGCTGCTTCGAAATGACCAATTTTATCGCCAATAGCACCTGTGAACGATCCCTTTACATGACCAAAAAATTCACTTGCAGCTAATTCTTTTGGTATAGCACCACAATCAACCGCTATAAAAGGCATGCTGCTGCGTTTGCTTAATTGATGAATGGTAGATGCTATGTTTTCTTTGCCCGTACCGCTATCACCTATAATAAGCACCGAAATATTGGTAGGTGCCACCACGTTTATAAATTCGTGTAGTTGCTTTGATTTTTTACTGGATCCTTTAATAAACTTTAAATTGTTAGGAGCTGTAGCTACACTATTTACATTTATATGATTTGTTTCAGATGTAACTGTATTTTGAACTTTTTCATTTAAAGCTTTATCAATGGTATGCAGCATTTCTTCGGAGTTAATGGGTTTAGAAACGTAATCATAAGCACCCATTTTCATTACATTAACTGCCGTTTTTATGTCGGTATACCCAGTCATTAAAATTACTTGAATGGCAGGGTTAATATTTTTTATAAATTTAAGAATCTCAATACCGTCGCTATCAGGTAAACGTACATCGGTCAATACCAAATCTACTGTTTCAGTATTTAGCAAAACAGCTGCTTCTTTAAATGAAAAAGCATTAAAAACCTGAAAACCTTTCTTAGACAAAAAGGTCTTCATCATTAGGCAAAAAGACACATCGTCTTCAATTATTAAGATTTTTTTCATTATTTAGGCAAACTATTTTTGTAGTTAGAAAGTATTGCCGAAAGTTACAAAATAATTGATATATGTTGGTGTTTCCTTTTTTAAAATTTTAACAAACGTATTTATTTTGAATTACATATAAATAGAAACCAAAAAAAACCATTGTAAAACAATGGTTTTTAATATGTTTTTAAAGAATATTTAAATCTACCAAACAACTTTTGATTAATTGGAAGGTGCGATCTATATCGTTATCTAAACCAATAGAAAAGCGAATTAATCCATTAGATAAGCCCATTTCTTTTTGTTCGTCTTCAGGAATTTCTGATGATGTTGAAGTACCAGGTGCGCTAAACAACGTTTTATAAAAACCTAAACTAACAGCTAAGTACCCAATGTTGCGCTCTTGCATTAATTCCATAACTGCATTTGCATTTTCTAACGACCCTACATCAATAGTTAACATTCCACCAAAACCAAACTCGGCATTGTACATGCTTTTAAATATTTGGTGCGATGGATGTTGCTCTAAACCTGGATAAACCGTTTTAACACCTAAATTTTGTAACGCTTGTGCCAAATACAAACCATTTGCACTGTGTTGTTTCATACGTAAATGTAACGTACGCATGTTTTTTAAAATACTAGCCGACCTGAAACTATCCATAGTAGAACCCAACAACATACATGCACCGTTGTTTACGTTTTTTAAACTATTAATAAAATCAGTACTGCCACAAACCACACCACCTACTGTATCGCTACTACCGTTAATGTATTTTGTTAAGCTGTGTATAACAATATCGGCACCTAAATTTGCAGGTGTTACACTTAAAGGCGAAAAAGTATTATCAACTACTACCTGAATACCAAGTGGTTTACAAATTGTAGCAATTGTAGCAACATCGGCTACTTCTAATAATGGATTACTCACCGTTTCAAAATACACGGCTTTGGTATTTGGTTTAATAAGCGTTTTAATTTTATCGATATTTGTAATATCAACAAAATCAATTTCTACACCAAAATCGGGTAGAAAATTCTTTAAAAAAGCATATGTACCACCGTAAATGGTGCGACTAGCAATTAAATGATCGCCTTTTTTACACAATTGCATTAAAGTAGCGGTGATAGCTCCCATACCCGAAGCGGTTACATTGGCATCTTGTGTGTTTTCTAACTGCGCTAATGCTTGTGCCAGATATAAATTAGAAGGTGAACTGTGGCGACTGTATAAATAACAGCCATCGGTATTGCCTTCAAATGTATCGAACATTGTTTTAGCGGCTAAGAATGTATAGGTAGAAGAATCGGAAATTGATGGATTTACTCCACCAAACTCTCCAAAAAATTGTAAATCTTGAATTTTATCAGCTGGTTTAAACATATTTTATATTTTTGATTGCATATTTGATTGTTTAAATATAACAACCCACTTGTGTATTTACAAATAAATCACTATAAATTAGAAAAAAAATCTAATAATCTTGTATTTTAGCCGAATATAATTCTACTAAAATAAAAAATAAATTAAAATTTACATATGAAACTTGATGCTATTGATTTAAAACTAGTTGCTTTATTACAAAAAAATTGCAAGCAAACTACCAAAGAATTGGCCGACCAATTAACACTTTCTACAACAGCGGTTTACGAACGTATTAAAAAATTAGAAAAGCAACAAATCATTACCGATTATGTTGCGGTTGTAAATAAAGACAAAATTAACCGCAGTTTTATGGCGATATCACATGTTAAAATAAAATCACATTCAAAAGACGCCATTATACAATTCGAAAAAAAAATCCATCAAATACCTGAAGTTTTAGAATGTTTTCACGTAAGTGGCGAGTATGATTATATTTTAAAAATTGGCGTAGCCGATATGGAAGCTTACCGAGAATTTATGCTTTCAAAATTAACTACAATGGAAGAAGTACAAAGTACACATAGTATGTTTGTTATACAAGAAGTTAAAAGTTTAAAAACATATCCCATATTATAACAAACCAACTGATTTGTTGTTCCAAGGGTGATATTTTTCAATTTCTTCTTTCAGTTTTGATTTGTCTAAATGCAGGTAAATTTCGGTAGTAGTAATAGATTCATGCCCTAACAACATTTGAATAGCACGAAGATCGGCTCCGTTTTCAAGTAAATGCGTCGCAAACGAATGACGCAATGTATGCGGGCTAATGTTTTTATTTACGCCTGCTTGTATGGCAAGGTTTTTTAGAATGGTAAAAATCATTGCGCGGGTAAGCTGATTGCCCCTACGGTTTAAAAAAAGTACATCTTGCGCTTGAGGTTTTACCTTAATATGTTGTCTTACTTGTGTAATGTACGTGGTAATTTTTTGCATGGCTGTGCGTGTAATAGGCACTAAACGTTGTTTTGTGCCTTTACCTAGTACGCGTATAAACCCATCGGCAAAAAACAAATCGGATAACTTTAATTGTACCAATTCAGAAACGCGAAGTCCACAACTATACAATACTTCAATAATAGTATCGTTTCGCAGTCCTAATTCATCCTTTTTATTAATAACATTTTGTAACGCATCAATTTCATCAACCGATAAAACCACAGGCAATTTGCGCGTAATTTTAGGAAGTTCAATAAACGTAACTGGGTTTTGGCTAATGGTATTTTGAAGAATTAAAAAATTATAAAAGTGATTTAACGACGATAAGATGCGTGCTTGAGTTGTAGGCGCTAAAAAATTAGCGATACAATAAATAAACGCTCTAATATGGTTTTCGGTAGCTTGTTCTAAAGGAACATCATCTTTTAAAAATGTTTGAAATTTTTCTAAATCGTACAAATAATTTACAATGGTGTTGGCAGCAACACCACGTTCTAATTTTAAATAATAAGTATAATTTTCAATTAAATCCATAAAAAAGCCACCTTAATTAGGTGGCTAAAAATAGTGTTTTAAAATTAAAATATCTAACTAATTGTATTTTTAAAATTTATATCCTACCGAAAGTTGAACCGATGTATTTGTTAAAGGTGCAAATTTTAAATTTTTGTTCATATAGTCAATTTCGCGTTGTAACTCTGTTCCAGCATCTGGAATAGTGAATTTACGGTAATCGTTATCAATTTTATACACGTCTTGTAAACCCATATAATATCTAAAGTTAAAGAAAACCCCTGATTCTAAATGAAAGCTAAAACCACCTGTAAGACCATAATCTAATCGTTCGTAATAATCAAAAGGATCTTTACTGCGGTAACCAGCTTCAAATACTGCCTGATCTAATTTAGAAAACGACGCCGTATAACGCGGGTCAGTTAAGTACAAGTACGAGCGTGCAGTGTTGTATTTATTAGCATCAAACTGACCTTTTGCATGCAACATATACCCTACTTGTGCGCCAAATTCTAACGAAAAGTTTTTATTGGTGTAATATTTAAACGTAATTGGCAAATACATATAATGCATGGTAACATCCTCTAACTTATTAGTTTCGATTGTTTCATCAGTCATTATATCAATTTGATCATATTCTGTTCCTTTATAACCTTGCACGGCATATTGCAATTCTGCTTGTACAGCAAATTTTTTGTAAAAAGACAAAGGAATTTCTACTGTACCACCAATTTGCAAACCAGGCTTAAATTCTTGTGTGTTACCACCGGTTAATTTAGACATGTTAGGTCCAATTTTAATACCTGTTTCAATTAGGTTTCTGTGATTGCGTTGCGCAAAGCTACTTGTTGTTAACAACCCTAAAAAAGCGATTGACAGTAATATTTTCTTCATTAGTTTAGCTTTAAATATATTTTAAGGCTTAAAGATATAAAAAAAGCCTATTAAAAAATAAAAGGCTCTTAAAATTTTATTAATTTTTTTTAAAAAAATGTTATTTTAAAGGAAAAAGCCCAATTAAAAGTAATTAAATGATGTATTAAGTTGATTTAAACAACTTAGAAAGTTTGAAAAAAAAGTAGCTTCATACATCTTAAATTTTATTTTATACAAAAAGCATTTTACGAACTTTTATATCTTTACAAATCATAAAACGGAATTATATATATGAAAATAGCAATAGTAAATGGCCCAAACTTAAATTTATTAGGCACTAGAGAACCTAATATTTATGGCAATACAACCTTTACAAGTTATTTTGAAACCTTACAACAAACTTTTAAAGAAGTAGAATTAATGTATTTTCAAAGTAATCACGAAGGGGCACTTATTGATAAGCTACACGAAATAGGATTTAGTTTTGATGGTATTGTGCTTAATGCAGGTGCCTATACCCATACATCCATTGCCATTGCCGATGCTGTTAGGGCTATCACCACCCCTGTAATTGAAGTACATATTAGCAATGTTTACCAACGCGAAACGTTTAGGCACCATTCATATCTTGCTACTGCTGCTATAGGCGTGATTAGTGGATTTGGATTAAATTCTTACCACTTAGCAATTGAAGCATTCATAAAAAAACCGGTTTAAAACCGGTTTTTTTAATAAGCTTTTGCAAATAACACTCTACCTTTTGAAGGGTTGTCTGTAAACACACACTTTCCTTCTTCAGGATTTTGATCCATAGGAATGCAGCGTATGGTTGCTTTGGTAAGCTCTTTTATACGTTCTTCTGTTTCAGCAGTTCCGTCCCAATGAGCTAACAAAAACCCTCCTTTGGTATTTAAAACTTCTTTAAACTCATCAAATGAATTTACTTCTGTAATATTTTCTTCTCTAAAATTCAATGCTTTAGAAAATAAATTATTTTGAATTTCATTTAATAAATTTTCAATATAATTCACCGCATCAGAAGCAGCCACTACTTCTTTAGACAAGGTATCTCTTCTTGCCACCTCAAACGTTCCATTTTCTAAATCTTTAGGACCAATAGCAATACGTACAGGCACTCCTTTTAATTCCCATTCAGCAAATTTAAAACCTGGTTTTTGGGTATCACGATCGTCGTATTTAACAGAAATTCCTTTCTTTTTAAATTCAGCAATTAACTCATCAGCCTTATCCCCAATTTGTTGCAATTGCTCATCGGTTCTATGAATAGGCACAATAACCACTTGTATTGGCGCTAATTTTGGAGGAAGTACCAATCCGTTGTCATCAGAATGCGTCATAATAAGCGCCCCCATTAAACGAGTAGAAACCCCCCAAGAAGTAGCCCAAACATATTCTTGCTTACCTTCTTTGTTAGTAAATTTCACATCAAATGCTTTGGCAAAGTTTTGACCCAAAAAGTGCGATGTACCTGCTTGTAATGCTTTACCGTCTTGCATTAATGCTTCAATAGTATAGGTATCATCGGCACCAGCAAAGCGTTCGGTTTCTGTTTTAACTCCTTTGATTACAGGAATACCCATAATATTTTCAACCACATCAACATATACCTCTTGCATTTTTTTAGCTTCAATTAAAGCTTCTTCTTTAGTTGCATGTGCCGTGTGACCTTCTTGCCATAAAAATTCGGCCGTTCTTAAAAACAAACGGGTACGCATTTCCCAACGAACCACATTTGCCCATTGATTGATTAATATTGGTAAGTCGCGGTACGATTGAATCCACCCTTTATAAGTGCTCCAAATAATAGCTTCAGAAGTTGGTCTAACAATTAATTCTTCTTCTAATTTCGCATCGGGATCCACCATTAATTTGCCTGGGTTATTAGGATCGTTTTTTAAACGATAATGTGTAACAATAGCACATTCTTTAGCAAAACCCTCGGCATTTTTTTCTTCCGCTTCAAATAAACTTTTTGGAACAAATAACGGAAAATAAGCGTTACTATGGCCTGTTTCTTTAAATCGACGGTCTAATTCGCCTTGTAATTTTTCCCAAATAGCATAACCATAAGGTTTGATAACCATACAACCGCGTACGCCTGAATTTTCGGCTAAATCGGCTTTCACAACCAATTCATTATACCATTTTGAATAATCTTCTGCCCTAGTAGTAATATTCTTGCTCATTTTTTGTATATTGGTATGTATTTTGATTAAACAATATTAACAATTATTTTTATGCAAATCTACTTAAATTTGTAATGTTCAACAATAAAAACTTAAAATATGCTACGTATACCCTTTAAAAAACACCATGTACTAGGCATTGGCTTGGTGGCATGTGTAAGTACGGCCCTTACGGGTTGTTCTAGTTTAAACCAACAACCCTATGATATTGATGGCGTGTATTACAGCGAAAAAATACAAGTTACAGACACCCATGAAAAAGGCGCTTACTATACCGAATATTTTAAAGAAACCACAGAAAGCAGCGATGGTTATTTTACAAACGTTGATGAGTACACATCGGGCTACAACAACCAAAATGGTGGTTGGGGCGATGCAACTACTGATACAACATTCGTTTACAATTACAACTTAGGCGGTTGGGGCTATCCGTATTGGGGGTGGAATGGTTGGAATTTTGGCTGGGCTATGGGCTTTGGTTATGGCTACGGTTTTGGTTGGGGTGGCTATTGGGGCTATCCGTATTATGGTTGGGGCAATCCGTATTGGGGTTGGGGCTACCCGCATTACAGTTACCGAAGCATATCGCGCAACCATTCGGTACGCACCTTCACATCGCGTCAAATGAATCAAGCAAACGTTGCACGAAACATGGGACGTAACCCATTGATTGGCACAAAACGAAACTTTAATTTATCAACAACTTTTGCACGTGAAACAGTAAAAGCAAATCGTATGAATAGTTCTAATTCTAGATTTGAGAACAATTCTTTAAACCGTTCCTCACGAAGCAACCGAATAGAAAGCAATAGGTCGCGAACGATCAATCGACCTACTTACACCCCATCAAGCAACAGCAGAATGCAATCTGGTGGTAGTTTTGGCGGTTCACGAAGCGGTGGCAGTATGGGTGGTGGCATGCGCACAGGTGGTGGCCGACGTTAATTATTAAATTTACACTTAAAAGATTTTACATTTTATGAAAAAAATATATTTACCATTGCTTGCTGTATGCGGATTTTTACAAACACAAGCTCAAGAATTTAACCCTAATGATGCCGTAACAATTGGCACCCAACAAATAAACGGTTCAGCGCGTTTCAACGCCTTAAACGGTGCTTTTGGTGCTTTAGGCGGCGATTTATCGGCATTGCAAATAAACCCTGCAGGTAGCGCCTTATTTAATTACAACCATTTTAGTTTTACAGGTAATGTACAATGGCAAAAAAACAAATCTATTTTTAATGGAAATGAATCAACCGCTAAAGAAAGTGATTTGAATTTATCTAACTTTGGAGCTGTTTTTGTAATGGATTCTAAAAAAGCCGATCAAGCGCTAAAGAAAACTACAATAGGTTTAGCGTACCAAACCAACGCACGTTTTAACAACCGCACATTTGCCAGTGGCGTTAGCAACCAATCGGTTACCAATTATTTTTTAGGACATGCAAATTACGGAAACAACGGCAGCAGCATACCTTTAGATTTGGTGCAAACTTTACCAAACGAAACTATTACCGATTTGTACGATTATTTAAATACCATACCTAATGGTTTTTCGGCTCAACAAGCCATGCTAGCCTATCAAGCGTATTTAATTAACGACAACGGTAGTGACACCGGTTACGTTTTAAACGGCAGCGGAAACAGTTTTTATCAAGAAAACGAAACCTATACTACTGGCTTTAACAACCAATTAACAGGAAACGTTGCGTTTGATTTTAACAAAAAACTTTATGTAGGTGCTAATTTAAACTTGCATTTTATTGATTACTTAACAAGCACAGCTATTTACGAAGAAAATCGTGCAGCGGTTACCGATGGTTATAAAGAACTTTTATTTAGAAATGAAACCTACACTTATGGATCTGGCTTTTCATTTAACATAGGTGGTATTTACAAAGTTAATAAAGATATACGCTTAGGCGCGGCTTACCAATCGCCAACTTGGATGCGTTTACAAGACGAATTTACCCAAAGTTTACAAACAAGCATTGGCACAGCTGGCAGCTTTCAGTTGTATGATGTAGATCCTGCTATAACAACTTTATATGATAAATATTCGGTAAAAAATCCAGGTTCATTAACAGGTAGTTTTGCTTATTTATTTGGTAAAAAAGGTTTGTTAAGTATAGATTACACTCGTAAAGATTATAGTACCATAACTTATAAAGCCGATGGTGCAAATTATGATGCAGTTAACAACTACTATAAAAATAATTTACAAGCAACAAACGAATTTAGAATTGGTGGTGAATACCGTTTAAATAAAGTAAGTTTACGCGCAGGTTACCGTTTTGCAAACAGTCCGTACAAAAACAAAGCTATTTTAGACGATTTAAAAAGTTATAGCGGCGGAATTGGTTACAGCTTTGGAGCATCTCGCCTTGATTTAGGTTATCAATTCTGGCAACAAAACAGTCAAAGCCAAATGATTAGTTCTGGCACTACCCAATTTGCAAAAAACCAAGGTAACAACCATAATATAAGCATTAGTTACTCGGCAAGTTTTTAACATCAAATTTTATAAAACACAAGTCCTTACAAAATTCATGTAAGGATTTTTTTATAGTATCTTTGCAAAAAATCATTAATAATGAAAACACTACGCCAACTGATCTTATTAAGCAGTTTAACCCTATCAACCTTAAGTAGTTTTGCACAACAAACAAAACTTAAACCAAAACCATATACAGCAAGTAACAAAGGTAAATTCTTTGTTTATTGGGGAGGAAATAGAGGCTATTATTCAAAATCGGATTTACATTTTCAGGGCAACGATTTTGATTTTACCGTAAAAAACGCCACAGCACACGATAAACCTAAAGGGTGGCATATCGATTATATCAACCCTACAAAAATGACCATTCCACAAACAAATTTACGCATAGGGTATTTTGTAACTGATAAATATAATGTTTCTATTGGTGTAGATCATATGAAATATGTGATGACGCAAAATCAAGAAGCAACCGTAACGGGTAATTACCCCAATTTAGGTAGTTATGGCGAAGTTTTACCTAACGGAAAAACCAAACTAACCGAAGATTTTTTAAAGTTTGAACATACCGATGGGTTGAATTATATAAATACCGAACTTACACGTTACGAAGATGTTTCAAAATATTTAGGAATTACAAAAATAGATAAATTACAAATAAATGCCTTTTTAGGTGGTGGTGTAGGTATTTTGTATCCTAAAACCAACGCAACCGTACTTGGCCGCGAACGTTACGATGATTTTAAAGTAGCTGGTTGGGGTGCAAATGTAAAAGCTGGTGTAAACGCAACCTTTTTAAAACACTTTTTTGTGCTGTACGAGTGGAAATTTGGCTACATACACGTAGTAAAGGCACCTATTATTTTAAACAACAACGCTTACGCATCGCACAGGTTTACATTTAACCAAGGTGTTTTTGCAGTTGGTGGCATTTTTAAAATTTAATTTAACGCTTAGTTATTAATTAAAATTGTAATTTTGCACCCTGAATTTTAAATCTATGAGAACTAAATCTTTAAGAAAGAACAAAATAAACGTAGTTACCCTTGGCTGTTCTAAAAACGTTTACGATAGCGAAGTTTTAATGGGACAATTAAAAGCAAGCGGAAAAGATGTAACCCACGAAGCTACCAATGATGAAGCTAATATTGTGGTGATTAACACCTGCGGTTTTATTAACAATGCCAAAGAAGAATCGGTAAATACTATATTAGAATACGTTGATAAGAAAGAGCAAGGTTTAGTAGATAAAATTTTTGTAACCGGATGTTTATCTGAACGTTACAAACCCGATTTAGAAGCAGAAATACCAGACGTAGATCAGTATTTTGGCACTACCGATTTGCCTTTATTATTAAAAGCTTTAGGCGCAGATTACCGCCATGAATTACTTGGCGAGCGTTTAACAACTACGCCAAAAAATTACGCGTATTTAAAAATTTCTGAAGGATGTGACCGTCCGTGTTCTTTTTGTGCTATACCATTAATGCGTGGTAAACACGTATCGCAACCTATTGAAAAATTAGTAAAAGAAGCCGAAACTTTAGCAAAAGATGGTGTTAAAGAACTTATTTTAATAGCGCAAGATTTAACATACTACGGTTTAGATATTTACAAAAAACGCAATTTAGCAGAATTACTTGAACAATTAGCTAAGGTTGATGGTATAGAATGGATTCGTTTGCATTACGCCTTCCCTACTGGTTTTCCAATGGATGTGTTGGAATTAATGAAACGCGAACCTAAAATTTGTAATTATATTGATATTCCATTACAACACATTGCAGACAACGTTTTAAAATCAATGCGACGTGGTACAACATATGCTAAAACCACCCAATTATTAAAAGATTTTAGAGCAGCTGTACCTGGTATGACCATTCGTACTACTTTAATTGTAGGATATCCTGGCGAAACCGAAGAAGATTTTGAAATACTTAAAAATTGGGTAAAAGAAATGCGTTTTGAACGTTTGGGTTGCTTTACTTATTCGCACGAAGAAAACACCCACGCTTATTTGTTAGAAGACGATGTACCTGCAGATGTAAAACAAAACCGTGCCAATGAAATTATGGATATACAAGCCCAAATTTCATGGGAATTAAATCAAGAAAAAATAGGTAAAACCTTCCGTTGCATTATCGATAGAAAAGAAGGTACCCATTTTATTGGTAGAACCGAATTTGATTCGCCCGATGTAGATAATGAAGTGCTTATTGATGCTACCAAACATTATTTAAAAACTGGCGACTTTGTAGCTATTGAAATTTACGACGCCACCGAATTTGATTTATACGGAACTCCCGTTGCTAAATAAATAACAAAAACCGAAAGTTTACAATTCTTTCGGTTTTTTATTGAACACAAATATGTCAAGCATACTTTTACTTTTTATTTGTTTATTTATAGGAATTGCTATTCAACGTTTAAAAAATTTTCCTAAAAATACGGCTGTTGTATTAAATCAATACATATTATTTGTGGCATTACCCGCCATGGCATTACACTATTTACCCAAAATTAAACTAAGTTGGGATTTGCTTTTACCAGCTTTAGTTGCTTGGATAGCCTTTGGTTTATCGTTTGTGTTATTCAACTTTTTAGGAAAAACCTTCCATTGGTCAAAAAAACTTACGGGGTGTTTAATACTAACTGCTGGTTTAGGCAACACATCGTTTGTAGGCATACCCATTATACAAGCTTTGTATGGCGATGAAGGCTTAAATACCCTTATTATTGTAGATTTACCTGGAACTTTTGTGGTACTTTCAACCGTAGGGGTTTTAGTTGCTACTTTATATTCAAATCAAAAAAAGCAAAACGAATCTATTCTAAAAAAAATGGTTACGTTTCCGCCTTTATTAGCATTTTTGGTAGGTTTGTTCATGATTTTACTTCAAATTGATTTCCCCGAAGCACTTAGTACTACTTTTAAGCAATTGGCTGCAACTATATCGCCCGTTGCATTAATTTCGGTAGGTTATCAATTAAAATTTAAAACCTATGGCAAGCATTTTAGGTATTTATTGTTGGGGTTATCGTTTCAATTAATTTTACTTCCGTTTGTAATACTATGTTTGTACTATTTTATTTTAGGTAAAACCGATTTGGCTACAAAAGTTTGTATTATTGAAGCTGCCATGGCACCTATGATTACTGGCGCCATTTTAGCATCGACCTACGGACTAAAACCCGAATTAAGCAACATGATGGTTGGTTACGGCATACCCCTATCGTTTGTAACTATTGCCGCTTGGTATTTTTTGGTAGATTTTTTATTGGTTTGATATTGATTATAAAAAATCGAGCGGACTTTTCACTTTTGTCTTGGCAACATCGGTAACATGTGTATAAATTTGGGTAGTTTTTATAGAATTATGTCCTAACAATTCTTGCAAAAACCTAATATCGGCACCACTTTCAATTAAATGTGTTGCATAAGAATGTCGCAAGCCATGTACCCCAATATTTTTGTTTATTTTAGCACGCTTCATAGCTTGTTTAAACACATTTTGCACACTTCGGGTAGTATATGCACCTCCGTATTGACCTTCAAACAAGTATATTTTTGGGCGATACGTTACATAGTAATTTCGCAATAATTGTAAAACCGATTCTGGCAAATTAGTATAACGATCTTTTTTACCTTTTGCGCCTGCAATTAAAACCAACATATTGGTACTGTTAATGTGTTCTATTTTTAAATGAACAATTTCGCTTACTCGCAACCCCATTCCGTAGCATAATTGCAACATAAGTAAATGTTTAGGATTGGTTGTATGCTGAAATATCTTTTTAATTTCGACCTTAGAAAGCATTTTTGGTAATGTTTTTGGGGTTTTAGGACGCGGTATTTCAAAAAACATTTTAGGCTTGTGGCAAACCTGTTCATAATAAAATTTTATGGCATTAATACGGCTGTTTAAATGATTTTCTTTAATTTTTTCTTTTTCAATACAATATAAAAAATAGTCTTTTAAGCGCTCTTGCGGAAGGTTATCAACAGAAAAATGATTTAATGTTTTAAGTAAATGTGCAAATTCAGAAACATACGTACGCATTGTATTTTTACTATACGCTTTTAATTTAAGTTGATTAATAAATTTAATAAAAGCTTGTCTATTTACCTGATTTATTTGCTGTATTAATGTGGCACCAAAATCTTTTTGTGAAAGATTTAAAGCCGTGCGTACGCTAGGTAAATCGTTCAAATACCATGCTTTATTGGTATTGCTAAATTTTACCGATGGAAAGGCGTTTTTAAGATTTTGAATAAGTAAGTAATTTTTAGCAAAACGTATCCAAATTACTTCTTTGTTATTGTGAGTGCCAAAGCTAAAATTGTAAACATTAAAATCCATAAATACAGAAAATTTAGTTCGTAAAACAAATAGATTTAATATAGCAAAAACTGTATTTTTTATTATATCTATTAAAAACACGAAACTAAATTTACTTAAAAATCAGCAATATAATTAACTATTTTAAAAATTTTTAAGTTCTTTTTGAAAACACAAAAACTTTCGTATATTTGGGTGATAGCTGTTATTGTATGACGTAAGTGCTAAATAACAAAAGTCGTTTCTTAAAAACAAACAATTAGAAATGAAATTTTTAACAGAATTTGAAAAAGAAGATGGAATGTATGGCGGATGTGTATTTGCTGAAACTTGGCAAGAAGCAGAAGAATTAGCAAAACAAAAAGGAGAAAAAGTAATTGGATATATTCCTCCTGATTGTAATGATTGCGAAAGTTTTGGAGGAAAGTTTAATAACCAAACATTTTAGCATTATTGACAGCATTTTGTTTTGAAGAATAACCTTCACTTGAAGCTCCTATTTGAGTTCCATTTTTAGCAAATGTTTTCCATCTCCATTCACCTTTTTTGTCTTGATAAAATTCCCAAGTGTAATCTGAATTTGACATAGTAAATTGATTTTTAAATTAATAATAACAAATATAGTAAAAAATGGACGATAATATTGCAGTTGGAATTTTAGTTGGTTTAGCTACAGGAACATCCTTGTATGTATGGAACTCAGATAATTTTACAAAACCCCAAAAAATTGGATTAGTTTGTTGTGTCATCTTTCCACCATTACAATGGATTTCAATTTTATTAGTTTTAGCTTACAATAAATACCAATCTGAAAATACTACAGAAGCAAAAATAATAAAGCAAAACGTTGAAAGTAAACAAAATCTTGATTCGGCTAAAAACAACCTAATAGAACTAAAAGAAAAAGGTATAATCACAGAAGAAGAGTTTAATTCTAAAGTTGAAAAAATAGAAAGTCAAAAAACAGAATTTGACATTAAAAACTCAACAGAATACAAACAGTTGAAAAACTTACTTGATAGTGGAATTTTAACAAAAGAAGAATTTGAAAGTAAAATAAGTTTAATCAAAGAAACGCCTATAAAAAAAGTTAGTGTTGAAGAATCTGAAAGACTAAAAGAGTATGTAGAAAACATCAAATTACCTACAAACGAAGAACCAAAAAAAGAAAACTCAAATAATACTTTTCTCTATTTGTTTATAGCTTTAGTTGTTGTTTTATTATCAATATTTATTATTTTGCAAAACATAGGAAATAATGTAGACCAAAATTACGACTCACCTGCATCAGTTGCTGTTGATTCTTCTGCTTATGAAGACGTTAATGCCAATCACAACTATCAAGAACCAATAAAAAATAAAAAGTTTGTATATGTTGTATTGAAAATTGAAAAGCCTATTTTGGATGTTTATGAACCAACAGGATATACAAATAGTTTTGGTTTATACGAAAAGCCTGACCCAATATATTCAATAGAGTATGAAAAGGAAACGTATACTACTGATATAATTGAGATAAGCGATTATAACATTGATGAAAAGTACAGAGTTTTAGATGATGCAAAAAATAAAATGTACTCAAAATTAAAATTTGTTGATGATGCGTTTTCAACAAATTTATGGGTCAATTGCAAAGACGATAACAAAAGGAAAGAATTTAAAGGATTAAGCTCAAAAATAACAGATTCTCAAATATTTGAATTTGATAGTTATTCGGAAGCAAGTATTTACAAACAAAATAATTTGGAATAAAATTTGTTTTAATATAAAAATAATTACTAAATTTGCATAACAATTATGAAAGCACAAACACTACATATAGAAAATCCTTCAAAAGAATTATTATTATTCTTTAGAAAATTGCGTGCAGAAAAAGAGGAACACAAAGCAAAACTAATTGCAAAAAAAGACCTTTATTTTCCAAAATCTAAATAATTTTAATTTTGAGTTTAGAATTTGATGTTCCTTTTGAAACTAACGAAGGTTATCAGTATATTGTTAGTTTTACAGAATTCCAATCTGTACCGAAAACCTATAAATTACCTTTAGTGAGTATTTCAATTGCTTTAGTTTCATCTCCTATTGAAACTAATTCACTAAAAACATTAAATATATTTATAAAAGTTGTTTTAGAGTATTTAGAACAAAATGATGTAATAATTTATTTTATATGTGATACTGCTCCAATAAAGATGAGAGATAATCGAAAGATTAAATTAAGTAATCAAGAATTTAGATTTACTCTATTTTTAGCAATGTTTAATAAATTGAAATCAGAAATTTTTTATTTACAGCCAGTTGTGCTAACTGATAAAATTGGAGGAAATCATTACACAGCATTAATTTCAAGAACATTTCATCAAAAAGAAATCGAAACTGTTAAATCAGATTTAGAAGAGTTTAATAGAAACAAATAAAAACAACAACAGCTATCAGCGGTTTTGCAAGATGCGAACTTCGGTCTTAAAACAATGGAAATTTTGTACTTGCGGAGTACAGTGAAAAAATTAATAATCAGGCAATTCGAGTTCCGCACCTCGCAAAGCCACAGAACGTTATGTGTAATTTTACAGAACGAACCGCTAAAAACAACAAGAAATGAATAGAATAATTTTCACACTTTTAATAATTACAGGTTTTACTACAACTTGTTTTTCGCAGACACTTCATATTTATGGTGG
>JACCDZ011781397.1_pt1 | contig 32437 bp, 28 predicted proteins | sample 7449551 | NCBI WGS metagenome assembly JACCDZ01 (sample SAMN15323452, study PRJNA562643) | freshwater metagenome | isolation source: river surface water | place: USA:Blue River Watershed | collected 2017-08-18 | reverse complement strand
GACTCATAATCAGGTGGTCCCTGGTTCGAGCCCAGGTGGGACCACAAAAAGCCTTTCAAGTAATTGAGAGGCTTTTTTTATTTTCACCAACTGATTAAAATTCGTTGTTAGAAAATCTGTCGTTGCCTGAGGCTCTCGAAGGCAACGCTCTTGTGTCGTTGGGTCAATTTATTTTGGAACCTGAAACGAGTTCAGGTTGACAAGTAATGAGTTTCGGCATGACAATTACGTTATCTATTCCCGTACAAACGACTCACGTATTTACCAATCACATCAAACTCCAGATTGATAACAGTACCAATTTGAAAGGCGTTGAAATTAGTATGTTCGTAAGTGTACGGAATAATCGCCACGCTAAATTGATTTTGCTTGGAATTGACTACCGTCAAACTCACTCCGTTTACGGTAATAGACCCTTTTTCAATAGTAATATTGTTCGCCGCTGGGTCGTATTCAAAGGTGTAATGCCAACTTCCGCCGGCTTCTTCAATAGCGATACAAGTTCCAATTTGGTCCACATGTCCTTGCACAATATGGCCATCCAAACGATCGCCCAATTTCATGGCGCGTTCTAAATTAACAGTATCACCCACTTTCCAGTGTGCTAAATTGGTTTTGTTTATCGTTTCGGCAATCGCAGTAACAGTATAGTTGTTGTCTTTAATGGCAACTACGGTCAAACATACGCCGTTATGCGCCACACTTTGGTCGATTTTTAATTCGCTAGTGATGCTTGATGCCACCGTAATATGAACATTGTCCTGATCTTTTTGTATTTCTTGAACTCTTCCGAGTGTTTCTATAATCCCTGTAAACATTTCTTGTTTTATTTTACTAAATTTGCACTTCAAAATTAGTAATAAATAAGCGCAAGGCAGTATGAAAAAAGCAGAAAATATAATTGTTGGAATTTCGATAGGAGATTTAAACGGTATTGGAAGCGAAGTCGTTCTAAAAACATTCGAAGATTCTAGAATGTTAGAAATGTGTACGCCGGTTATTTTTGCCAATGTAAAACAACTTTCGTTCATCAAACGCAACTTGGAATCAGAGATTAATCTTCACGGAATTGACCGTTTGGATCAATTGGTTGTTGGAAAAGTGAATGTACTCAACGTTTGGCGAGAAGGTTTTGATTTGAATTTGGGAACCAATGACGAGACGGTTGGCGAATATGCTATCAAATCATTTGTAGCCGCAACCCAAGCGTTAAAAGAAGGAAAAGTAGATGTGTTGGTCACAGCGCCAATCAACAAATACAACATACAATCGGATACGTTTAAATTTCCGGGTCATACTGATTATTTGGCACAAGAACTAGAAGGCGATGCCTTGATGTTTATGGTTCAGGACAATTTGCGTGTGGGTTTATTGACGGATCATATTCCGGTAAGTGAGGTAGCGTCGCATTTGACAGAAGCCTTGATTACTAAAAAAATTGAAACGATCAAACAATCGTTGATTCAGGATTTTAGCATTAACAAACCCAGAATTGCGGTTTTAGGTGTGAATCCACATTGTGGAGATGGTGGCGTGATTGGAAACGAAGATGATTTGATTTTAAAACCAACGTTGAAAAAGATTTTCGAAAAAGGGACTTTGGTTTTTGGACCTTTCCCAGCTGATGGGTTTTTTGGAAGCAATCAATACGAGAAATACGATGCGGTTATTGCGACCTACCACGATCAAGGCTTGATTCCGTTTAAGACGTTATCTTTTGGGAACGGCGTGAATTATACCGCAGGATTGAATAAAATTAGAACGTCTCCAGACCACGGAACGGCTTATGATATCGCTGGAAAAGGAATTGCCGATTTTAATTCGTTCAAAGAAGCGGTTTATTTGGCTATTGATATTTTTCATTCGAGAAATCAATACCATGAAATCAGCCAAAATCCTTTAAAAATAAGACCAAAACAAGAGTTTTCAAAAAAAGGAGAATAAGGCTATTGGATTTATAATAATTTTATATCTTTGCGCTCCCGTAGTTGAGGGTAAAATGTTGTTGAAATGAAGAAGACGAAAGAATATTTAATTCCATTTGTAGGATTAAAGCTAGGGAAACATCATTTTGAATATCAAATAGACAATACGTTCTTTGACATCTTTGATTATGACGAATTTCAAAATTCGGATATCAAAGTAACTGTAGTTTTAGAGAAAAAATCCAATATGCTGGAAATCAGTTTCAAGCATGAAGGAATAGTACATGTTCCCTGTGATGTAACAGGAGAAGATTTTGATTTACCAATCAAAAGCAAAATGAAATTGATTGTTCGTTTTGGCGAAGAATTCAATAATGACAATGAAGAACTGTTGATTTTGCCTTTCGGCGAATTTGAAGTCGATATTGCGCAATACATGTATGAAATGATTGTACTTTCAGTACCTCTAAGACGAGTTCATCCAGGAGTTAAAGACGGGACTTTAGAGTCAGAAGCTTTAAAAAAATTGAATGAATTAGCAGTCAAAGAAACAAAAAAAGAGAATAAACAAGAAGAAAATATTGACCCTCGCTGGGACAAATTAAAGCAACTATTAACGGATAAATAATATAGTAAAATGGCACATCCTAAGAGAAAAATCTCCAAAACAAGAAGAGATAAGAGAAGAACACATTATAAAGCAACTGTAGCTCAAATCGCTACTTGTCCAATTACTGGAGAAGCACACTTATACCACAGAGCTTACTGGCACGAAGGTAAAATGTACTACAGAGGACAGGTGGTTATTGATAAATCAGAAGCTGTTGCTTAATACATTTTTGTAGCTAAAATAGAACTCTCACCATGTGAGAGTTTTTTTTGTTGCCTATAATTTTTGTCAAATTAGAGTGTTAAAAGGTTTGGATTGGAAATTTTTTTTGTAATTTTCAAGTCTTTTAAAAATTTGTCAAATGCCCAGCATTTGATTGCAATAAACGAATACAATGAGTACAATTACAGCCGCAATTACCGCTGTTGGAGCGTATGTTCCAGATTTTGTTTTAACGAACGAAATCCTTGAAACATTGGTCGATACGAATGACGAATGGATTACCGCTCGTACAGGAATTAAAGAAAGACGTATTCTGAAAGACGATAGTAAAGGGACTTCTTACCTTGCTATTATGGCTGCTAAAGATTTAATGGCCAAAGCTAATTTAGATCCTTTGGAGATCGATTTAGTAATTGTGGCAACTGCCACTGCCGATATGCCTGTTGCAGCAACTGCTGCTTATGTGGCAACTGAAATTGGCGCAACTAACGCATTTGGTTACGATTTACAAGCAGCTTGTTCTAGCTTTTTATTCGGAATGTCAACTGCTGCTGCCTACATTCAATCAGGAAGATATAAAAAAGTACTACTTATTGGTGCCGATAAAATGTCATCAATTGTGGATTACACGGATCGTGCTACTTGTATCATCTTTGGTGATGGTGCCGGTGCTGTTTTGTTTGAACCTAACTTTGAAGGTTTAGGCTTGCAAGACGAGTATTTACGTTCTGACGGAGTTGGACGTGATTTCTTAAAAATCCCTGCCGGAGGGTCATTAATACCTACTACAATTGATACGGTGAAAGAAAACCGACACAATATTATTCAAGATGGTAAAACCGTTTTTAAATATGCTGTAACCAATATGGCTGATGCAAGCGAACAAATCTTGAAAAGAAATAATTTGACTAATGAAGACGTGAATTGGTTAGTGCCACACCAAGCTAATAAACGTATCATTGACGCTACTGCAAACAGAATGAACTTAGAAGAAAGTAAAGTGTTGATGAATATCGAACGATATGGAAATACAACTTCGGCTACTTTACCATTAGTTTTAAGTGATTTTGAGAATCAATTCAAAAAAGGGGATACGGTAATTTTTGCTGCTTTTGGTGGCGGATTTACTTGGGGTGCTATTTATTTAAAATGGGCCTACGATAAAAAATAAATGTAAACTAAAAACAAATCATTATGGATTTAAAAGAAATTCAAAACCTAATCAAATTTGTTGCAAACTCAGGAGTTGCAGAGGTTAAATTGGAGATGGACGATGTAAAAGTAACCATCAGAACAACGTTAGAAGGTAATACTACTGAAACAACTTATGTTCAGCAAATGCCAGCGCAACCAATGCTTCAACAAGCAGTGGCTCCTCAAGCAGTAGCTCCAGCGGCGGCAGCGCCTGCTGCTCCAGCGACACCTGTTGCAGAAGAGTCGAAATATGTTACTATCAAATCACCAATTATTGGAACATTCTATAGAAAACCATCTCCTGACAAACCAGTTTTTGTTGAGGTAGGAAGTACTATCGGAAAAGGAGATGTACTTTGTGTGATTGAAGCAATGAAATTATTTAACGAAATCGAATCTGAAATTTCAGGTAAAATCGTTAAAATTTTAGTGGATGATATGTCTCCAGTAGAATTTGATCAACCATTATTCTTGGTAGATCCATCATAATTTAGATTATTAGATTATTAGATTTTTTAGAGTAGTAGATTTTTCAACAATTTATACTATTTCTATTATGCGAATGTCAATACATGACGTAGCAATCTAACAATCCAACAATCCAATTGTCTAACAATCTAATTAAAAAAGATGTTTAAAAAAATATTAATTGCAAATAGAGGAGAGATTGCACTTCGTGTAATACGTACTTGCAAAGAGATGGGAATCAAAACGGTTGCTGTTTATTCTACTGCTGATGCGGAAAGTTTACACGTAAAATTTGCAGATGAAGCAGTGTGTATTGGTCCCGCTCCAAGTAATTTATCCTATTTGAAAATGTCCAATATTATTGCCGCAGCAGAGATTACTAATGCTGATGCAATTCACCCAGGATATGGTTTCCTTTCTGAAAATTCAAAATTCTCAAAAATCTGTCAAGAACACGGAATCAAATTTATTGGTGCCGCACCTGAAATGATTGATAGAATGGGAGACAAAGCTTCGGCGAAATCGACTATGATTGAAGCAGGAGTTCCTTGTGTTCCAGGTTCTGTTGGAATTTTAGAATCGTACGAACAAGCTGCTGAATTAGCCAATCAATTTGGTTATCCAGTAATGTTGAAAGCTACTGCTGGTGGTGGTGGAAAAGGAATGCGTGCTGTTTGGAAAGAGGAAGATTTATTAAAAGCTTGGGAAGGCGCTCGTCAAGAGTCGGCTGCTGCTTTTGGAAATGACGGAATGTACTTGGAGAAATTAATCGAAGAGCCTCGTCATATCGAAATTCAAGTGGTAGGAGATTCTTACGGAAAAGCGTGTCACCTTTCTGAAAGAGATTGCTCAGTACAACGTCGTCACCAAAAATTAACAGAAGAAACACCTTCTCCATTTATGACGGATGAATTGCGTCAAAAGATGGGAGAAGCTGCTGTAAAAGCTGCCGAATATATTAAATACGAAGGAGCAGGAACAGTAGAATTCTTGGTAGACAAACACCGTAATTTCTATTTTATGGAAATGAATACGCGTATTCAAGTAGAACATCCAATTACTGAACAAGTAATTGATTATGACTTGATTCGCGAACAAATATTAGTAGCGGCTGGTGTGCCAATTTCTGGTAAAAACTATTTACCACAATTACACGCTATTGAATGTCGTATCAATGCTGAAGATCCGTATAATGATTTCCGACCTTCACCAGGGAAAATCACTACGCTACACATGCCAGGTGGTCACGGAGTTCGTTTAGACACACACGTATATTCAGGATATTCTATTCCGCCCAACTACGATTCAATGATTGCAAAGTTGATTACAACAGCGCAAACTCGTGAAGAAGCAATTAGCAAAATGAGAAGAGCCTTAGACGAATTCGTAATTGAAGGCGTTAAAACTACGATTCCGTTCCACAGACAGTTGATGGATGACCCTCGTTATATTGCGGGTGATTATACAACAGCGTTCATGGATACATTCAAAATGAATGATCCGGAATAAGAAATAAAAATACATTTCATAGAAAACCTTGCAGCGATGCAGGGTTTTTTTGTTTTGAGAGGGAGAACGATTGATTTTTTGGGTTTATTCACCTCAGATTCGCAGATTTTTTACTAAATTTTCATTCCTGATTAAAGATTATGTATTTTTGATTTGCTTAGCGCCAAATAAACTAAAATCAAAAAATGAAAAACAGTTTAGATACCTTACTCGATAGCATAGCTATTTATATTTCAGATTACGATCTTTTAAATGCGGAAGTTTCTCAATCTAATATTGGTTGGCATATAGAGCACACACTATTAACTATTAATGGAATTGTAGAAGCTTTAGCACGTTCAAATCCCAAAGATTTTAAACCGAGATTTAGTGTAATTAAATACATCGTGTTGGTTACAAAGAAAATTCCAAGAGGTAAAGCGCGCGTGCCAAAAGTCGTTGCTCCTAAGGTAGAATATACTGCGGATAGTTTACGTCAGCATCTAGAAGTTACCAAAGAGAAAATAAAGCAATTGGAATTGATTTCTGAAGCTCATTTTTTTGAACATCCGTATTTTGGAGGTTTAAAAAAGAAGCAAACCATTCGTTTTTTAGAAATCCACACCAATCATCATTTGAAAATTATTCGTGATATAATTATTTAAGACCAATAAAGTTAGAACCAACCCCCTCTATTTATGTTGAAATTGAAGCGAATTCTGTATAAAATAACAGTTTGGTTTTTTGGACTATCCATTTTTTTGGTAGTCTTTTTCAAATTTGTTCCAGTGCCGGTTACTCCATTGATGGGAATTCGGATTATCGAAAATAAGTTGGATAAAAAGCCTATTTATTTTGAACACAATTGGGAACCAATTGAAAACATTTCATTGAATTTGCAAAAAGCAGTTATTGCTTCCGAAGATGGAACTTTTTTACACCATCATGGATTTGATTTTAGCGCGATGCAAAAAGCATTTCAAAATAATTCCAATGGGAAAAAAATAAAAGGCGGAAGTACTATTTCTCAGCAAACAGCTAAGAACGTGTTTTTATGGCAGGGAAGAAGTTATTTTAGAAAAGCGTTGGAAGCCTATTTTACAGTTTTAATCGAATTGATTTGGGGCAAAGAACGTATCATGGAAGTGTACTTAAACAGCATCGAAATGGGTGATGGAATTTATGGCGCTCATGCGGCTACCCAATATTGGTATGGAAAAGACGCCTCGAGTTTAACCAAAAGGGAAGCAGCAGGAATAGCGGCTATTTTGCCCAATCCACGAAAATTCAAAGCATCCAATTCTTCGGCGTTTATCAACAGAAGAAAAGATAGAATTGTAAGGGTTATGCGGCATATCGGACGAATTGAGTATTAAAAAAGCCTTTCAATTGCTTGTAGGTCTTTTTAACTGTGAGCAGTATGGATTTTAATCGATTCAAGTCATTGATTTTCTGAGGGTTATTGGTTCGATTTAATTTTACAGAAAATTTTCAGCCAGCCATTTTTCACAAGCTTTCGGCCATTCGGTATGTGTTCCTTTGGTTCCTAAACCAAATCCATGTCCCCCATTTTGATAAAGATGCATTTCAACAGGGACATTGTGTTTTTTTAAATTCATATAATATTGGATCGAATTTTCGACCGGAACCACATTGTCGTCAGATGCGTGAACAATAAAAGTTTTGGGAGTATTGGCATTAACTTGCTTCTCATTGGAATACTTTGCAATAAGTTCTTTGGAAGCATTTGGCCCTAAAAGACTATTTTTTGAACCATTATGAGTTATGCTTTCCTCCATTGAAATAACGGGATAAATTAAAATACAAAAGTCAGGGCGGGCACTAATTGGATCGGCATCATAAACATTATCTTGGTAATGAGTAGCAATTGTTGATGCTAAATGTCCTCCTGCAGAGAATCCTAAAACGCCAATTTTTGTGGGGTCAATATTCCATTCTTTGGCATTACGCCTAATTGTTCGGATGGCTTCTTGTGCATCTTGTAAAGGCCCAATAGATTTATCTTTCATGATCAAATCGGTTGGCATTCTGTATTTTAAGACAAATGCGGTTATTCCCAAAGAATTGAGCCATAACGCTACTTTTTTACCTTCTTTATACATTGCTAAATGAGAATAGCCTCCTCCCGGACATATTAAAATGGCACTCCCATTCGTAACTGTTTTTTTAGGTTGGTACTTATATAAAAGGGGAGTTGTCACTTGACTAGTACTTTGTATTTCACCCTCCTTGATAATTTCTTTTTCTAGATAGGAGGGTGCATCAATTGAATTAGGAATGGATTTATTCCAAATAAGAAGACTAGATTCTTGACAATAACTTATAGTTCCAAAAAAGGCTAACAAAATAATTAAAAACTTAATTTTTTGGGTGTTCTTGTTTTTTTTCATCCTACATATTTTTTAATAAAATTATAAATAAAACTTGTCGTTTAATATTTTAAATATATATTTGTGTAATCGATTACATTTTCAAGTGTTGCATTATACAAATTAATGACAATATTTTTAATTTGAAACGCATGTACGTGGAATAGATGCTATTATAACCAAAACCACTCAAATTATGAATTCAACAAAAAAGTCAATTGGAAATTTCCGCTGGACCATCTGCAGTTTATTATTTTTTGCTACCACAATTAATTATTTAGACAGGCAAGTGCTTTCGTTAACTTGGAGTGATTTTATTGCACCAGAGTTTCATTGGACCAACAATGACTATGGAAATATTACTGCTTTGTTTTCTATTTTTTATGCGGTATCCTTATTATTTGCAGGTAGATTAGTAGATATTTTAGATACCAAAAAAGGATTTCTTTGGGCTATTGGTGTTTGGTCTTTCGGTGCCTGTCTTCATGCTTTTGCTGGAATTGCTACCTCAGGAATTTTAACTGGAAATTGGTTAGTAGGTTTTGAAGGAGCCAAAAATGCTATTGATAAAGTTAATGATACCGGAATGGTTATTTCGACTAGTGTAACTTTATTTATTTTTGCCCGTTTTGTTTTAGCGGTGGGTGAAGCAGGAAATTTTCCAGCAGCAATTAAAACTACTGCTGAGTATTTTCCAAAAAAAGATAGAGCTTTCTCAACAAGTATATTTAATTCGGGAGCAACAGTTGGTGCATTGGCTGCACCAATTACAATTCCTTTTATTGCAAAAGCTTTTGGGTGGGAAATGGCATTTATTATAATTGGAGCCTTAGGTTTTGTTTGGATGGGATTCTGGGTATTATTATATGATAAACCTGAAAATCATCCTATGGTTAGTCCTGAAGAATTAGAATACATTCAACAAGATGTTATTGCTGATAGCAAATTAGTGGGCTATGTAGCTGAAACGGCTACTAAAGTAAGTTTAAAAGATTGTTTTAGATACAAACAAACTTGGGCTTTTGCCTTTGGTAAGTTTATGACTGACGGAGTTTGGTGGTTCTTTTTGTTTTGGACGCCAGCTTATTTAAGTTCAGTTTACGACATGGATGCAACTGAAGCAGCCTTGCCTTTATTTGTATTGTATATGATTACTTTACTTTCGATTATTGGTGGATGGTTGCCTACTTATTTTGTAGAAAAGAAAGGAATGAATCCTTACGATGGAAGAATGAAAGCGATGTTGATTTTTGCTTTTTTCCCTTTGTTAGCATTAGTAGCTCAGCCTTTAGGGCATTATACATATTGGTTACCCGTAATTATAATTGGTATTGCAGGAGCAGCCCATCAATCGTGGTCGGCTAATATATTTACAACTGTTGGCGATATGTTTCCTAAAAAAGCAATTGCAACTGTAACAGGAATAGGCGGATTAGCAGGTGGATTAGGTTCCACCCTTATTAATAAAGGTTCGGGTGTATTATTCGATTATACAAAAGAAACGAATATGTCATTTATGGGATTTGAAGGCATCGAAGCGGGCTACTTCATTATCTTTTCAATCTGTGCGGTTTGTTATTTAATTGGCTGGTCAGTAATGAAAACCTTGGTGCCAAAATACAGTCCAATCACGGATTTATAAATAAAAAAAATATTTTAGTTCAACTAAATAAATAGAAAATGACCAATTTTGAATTCAGATACGCATCTCATCCAAAAGATGCGAATACATATAATACAAGCGAATTGAGAGAGCATTTCTTAATTGAAACGCTTTTTGTTGCCAATCAAATACAGTTAACCTACTCGATGTATGACCGATATATCGTTGGTGGAATAATGCCAGTCGATAGAAGTTTAAAATTGGAAACAATTCCCTATTTGAAGTCGGAAAATTTTCTTGACCGAAGAGAGCTTGGGATTATCAATGTTGGCGGTAGCGGAAAAGTAACTGTGGATGGCGTGGATTATTTCTTAGAGAAAAAAGAGGCTTTGTATGTAGGTCAGGGTTGTAAAGAAGTCCTATTTTCTGCTACGAATGGAGAACAACCTTTGTTTTATATTAATTCGGCTCCAGCACATCACAAATTTCCAAACAAAAAAGTGACCAAAGAAAATGCCGAGATTGTGCATTTGGGGGAAGAAAAATTTGCCAACAAACGCATCATCAATAAGCTGATTGTGAATAGTGTTGTCGAAACTTGTCAATTGCAAATGGGTTTGACCGAGTTATTACCAGGTAATATTTGGAATACAATGCCATCTCATACCCACAATAGACGAATGGAAGCTTATTTCTATTTTGATTTAGAAGAAGGACAAACCATCAGTCATTTTATGGGAGAACCTCAAAACACACGACACATTTTCATGCAAAATAACCAAGCGGTATTGTCTCCAGAATGGTCTATTCACTCCGGTGCTGGAACGTCAAACTATTCTTTTATTTGGGGAATGGCAGGAGAGAATTTAGATTATGGCGATATGGATATTGTGGCACCTAACGAATTACGATAAGCGATGAATTTATTTGATTTAACTGGCAAAAGAGCCTTGATTACCGGCGGAACCCATGGTCTGGGTATGGCAATGGCTGAAGGATTGGCGCAAGCCGGTGCCGAATTGGTTATTACAGGGACAACACCTTCTAAAATGGAAGATGCATTGCACTATTATAGAAGTAAAGGATACAAAGCTTCAGGCTATTTATTTGATGTAACCAATGAAAAAGCGGCTGCTGAGAATATAGATTTGATTGCGAAAGAATTAGGTGACATTCATATTCTTGTAAACAATGCAGGAATTATCAAAAGAGAATTGGCTACCACCATGTCGGTTGCCGATTTCAGACAAGTAATCGATGTGGATTTAGTTGGGCCTTTTATTATGTCTCAATTGGTTGTCAAACAAATGATCGAAAGACAAGAAGGCAAAATAATCAACATTTGCTCCATGATGAGCGAGTTGGGAAGAAATAGCGTTTCGGCTTATGCCGCTGCTAAAGGCGGATTGAAAATGTTAACTCGAAATCTAGCTACCGAATGGGCCAAACACAACATCCAGGTAAACGGAATTGGGCCAGGGTATTTTGCTACTTCCCAAACTGAACCTATACGAGTGGATGGTCATCCATTTAACGAATTCATCATTAACAGAACGCCTGCAGCCCGTTGGGGAAACCCTGAAGATTTAGCTGGTGCAGCCGTATTTTTAGCTTCTAAAGCGAGTGATTTTGTAAACGGACAAATTGTTTACGTAGATGGGGGCATTTTAGCAACCATTGGTAAACCTTCAAACGAAAATTAATTTTTTTTAATATAGCATGAGCACAACATTCATTCACGACAATTTTTTATTAGAGAATAAATACGCAGAAGAATTATACCATAATTTTTCTAAAAACCAGCCCATTATTGATTACCACAATCATTTGTCTCCGCAGTTTATTGCAGAGGACAAAATTTTTGATAACGTTACCAAAGTATGGATCAATGGCGATCATTACAAATGGCGTGCGATGCGTACTTTAGGAGTGAATGAACAGTTCATTACTGGTAATGGTTCTGATAAAGATAAGTTTATGAATTGGGCGAAAACAGTTCCATACACAATGCGTAATCCTTTGTATCACTGGACGCATTTAGAACTGGCTCGTTATTTTGATATCTACGATTTGTTGAATGAAAAATCAGCAGAGAAAATATACGAAGCCGCTTCTGCCAAAATCAATTCGGCACAATACAGCACCCAAAATTTGCTTCGCAAAGTGAATGCTGAATTTGTTTGTACTACCGAAGATCCAATTGATAATTTACAATACCACCAACAATTAAGTAAAAGTTCTTTTGAAGTAAAAGTAAGTACGGCATTTAGACCAGACAGAGCTATTTTAATTGCTGCGGATGGTTATAATGACTACATCAATACTTTAGGAGAAGTAGCTGGTGTTTCCATCAATTCATATGCTGATTTATGTACTGCACTTCGAAACAGAATTGACTATTTCGACAAAAATGGATGCAAATTATGTGACCATGGTTTGGATCAAGTCTATTTTGAAAATTACACCGAAAGCGAAGTCAATGCGATTTTCAAAAAGAAAAGAGAAAACGCTTCACTAACGAATGAAGAAGCTTTGAAATTCCAAAGTGCGATTTTATTTTTCTTATTTGAAACCTATCATGAATTTGGTTGGGTACAACAATTGCATTTGGGAGCTTTACGAAATAACAATGCACGTATGCACCGCATATTAGGTCCTGACACTGGTTGGGATTCTATTGGTGATTATCCACAAGCACAAAAATTATCTGGCTTTTTAAACGCTTTAGATAGTAAAGATAAATTGACTAAAACGATCATTTACAATTTGAATCCAGCCGACAACGAAGTGATGGCAACAATGATTGGAAATTTCAATGACGGTAGCGTGAAAGGGAAAGTACAATTTGGTTCTGGATGGTGGTTTTTAGACCAAAAAGACGGAATGACCAAACAATTGAATGCCTTGTCTAATATGGGTTTAATTAGTTGTTTCATCGGAATGTTAACTGATTCACGAAGCTTTTTATCCTTCCCTAGACACGAATATTTCAGACGTATTTTGTGTAATCTTTTAGGAGATGAAATCAAAAGAGGTGAATTACCAAATGATATGGAATGGATTGGTAAAATGGTATCTGATATCAGTTACAATAATGCAAAAGAATACTTCAAATTTTAATCGGTACATTACCTAAATTTTGAATAACTCTTTTTAAACTATAGATTATGAACAAAGTAGTCACTTTTGGCGAAATCATGTTGCGCCTTTCAACAGATAATCATTTGCGTTTTGAACAAGCAAAGGGATTTACCGCTACTTATGGTGGTGGCGAATTCAATGTTGCCGTTTCGTTAGCCAATTATGGAATTGATGCCGAGTTTGTAACTCGTGTACCCAATAATGAAATTGGAATGTGTGCAGTAAAAGAAATGCGAAAAATGAATGTGGCTTCTCAAAATGTACTTTTTGGGGGCGACCGTTTAGGAATCTATTACTTGGAAACTGGTGCTGGAAGTAGAGCCAGTAATGTGGTGTATGATAGAGCGCATAGCGCCATGGCATCGCTTGAAACCGGAATGATTGATTGGAAGAAAATATTCAAAGGAGTGACTTGGTTTCATTGGAGCGGCATCACACCGGCTATTTCAGATTCAGCTGCTAAAGCCTGTTTGGAAGCTGTAAAGGCGGCACATGAGTTGGGATTGACCATTTCTTGTGATTTGAATTACAGATCTAAATTATGGCAGTATGGAAAAACTCCTGCTGAGGTTATGCCAGAATTGTTACACTACACCAATGTTGTTTTGGGAGATATTGATACAGCTTTTTTTATGTTAGGTCAAGCCAAAGTGAATCCTGATTATCAAGATACGAATTCATTGCCTGTTGTTTACGATAGGTTATTTGATTTGTGTCCCAATTTAAAAACAGTGGCTACAACCTTACGCTATTCGGTAAGTGCTTCGCATCAAAGAATAGGCGGAATCCTATATGATAAAAAAGCAATTTATAATTCCGTTGTTAGAGAAGCAACTCCAGTGGTAGACCGTGTTGGAAGTGGCGATGCCTTCATGGGAGCCTTGATATACGGTTTAATTTCTCAGCCTGACAACAAGCAACGTATTGTTGATTTTTCTGTTGCGGCCTGCTCTTTAAAACACAGTATCGCTGGGGATTATAATTTAGTTACACTTAAGGAAGTAGAAAACATGATAGATGGCGACGGAACGGCGCTAGTTTCAAGATAAAATAGAATATGAGTACAATACAAAAAATAACAGACGCTATCATTCAACAAGGTATGCTTCCATTGTATTACAATGAAGATGAGAATGTAACTATTGAGGTTTTGAGAGCCATTTATAGAGGCGGAATCAAAGCGGTCGAATACACAAGTCGTGGCGAGTCGGCTTTGAGAAATTTCATCAAAATGATTGAAGTTCGAAATGCAGAAATGCCGGAACTATTGTTGGGTATTGGAACTATTAAAAATGTAGAACAAGCCTCAGCCTATTACAATGTTGGCGCTGATTTTTTTATCAGCCCTGGATTTGTTCCTGAAGTTGCTTCCTTTTTGATTGGAAAAGGCGCTTTATACAGCCCAGGTTGTATGACGCCAACAGAAATCATTGCGGCTGAAAATGCAGGAGTGACTTTTATAAAATTATTCCCAGGTAATATGTTAGGACCTGATTATTTGAGTAGTATCAAAGATATTTTTCCAAAATTAGTCTTTATGCCAACAGGAGGAGTAGATACTACACATGAAAATATCGAAGCTTGGTTCAAAGCCGGAGTTTCTGCAGTGGGGATGGGTAGCAAGTTGATCAGCAAAAAATTAATGGCTGATCATGACTATGCTACTATTGAATCAGAAACAAAAAAAGTATTGCATTTAGTACAAACCGTTAGAACAAATTTATAATTCATTGGAACCTAATTTTTCATTAGCGGGCAAGGTAATCGTTGTAACCGGAGGAACCGGAGTTCTAGGAGGAGCATTCGTTGATGGAATTGCTGCTGCAGGTGGTATCGTGGGGATTTTGGGAAGAAACGAAAAAATTGCTAATGAAAGAGCAAATGCAATTAATCAAAAAGGCGGACAAGCTTTGGCTTTAATTGCTGATGTTACTAATGAATCGCAATTAGAAGTGGCTTGTCAGCAAATGCTTGCTGCTTTTGGTAAAATTGATGGATTAGTTAATGCGGCAGGGGGGAATATTCCAGACGCAGTTGTACAACCGAATCAGGATGTTTTTCAACTTAATTTTCAGGCATTGCAAAATGTGATGCAATTGAATTTAATGGGAACATTAATGCCTACACAGGTTTTTGGAAAAGCAATCAAAAAGATTGGTTCAGGAAGTATTGTCAATATTTCTTCAGTCGTTTCTCAGTTGGCTATAACAAAGGTATTAGGTTATAGTATGGCAAAGTCGGCTATTGATTCCTACACGCAGTGGTTTGCTGTGGAATTGGCGAATCGCTTTGGGGATGCCATTCGAATGAACTCCATTGCACCCGGATTTTTTTTAACAGAACAAAATAAAACATTACTCACCAATACCGATGGAAGTTTAACCGAAAGAGGTCAATTAGTCATCCAAAATACTCCTTTCAAACGATTTGGAAATCCAGAAGAGTTAGTAGGCGCTTTGATTTGGCTTTTGAGTGATGCATCAAAATATGTAACAGGATCAAAAATAACTGTTGACGGTGGATTTACAGTTTTTGGAGGAGTATAAAATTTTAATAAACGGCTTATATCTAATTTGAAATAGCCTCTACTATTCCTCTATTGGAGGTTATTAAGGAGAAGAAAATAAGTCGTTTATTCTAATTTAAGTAATTATAAAATAGCATTGAATAAATAATATAATGGAAAAATTAAACAGAAAAAGTACAGGTTTAGAAAACAGATTACCCATAAAAGTAGTTCAATTTGGAGAAGGAAATTTTTTGAGAGCCTTTGTGGATTACGCATTTCATAGGTTAAACAACGAAGTTGATTTTAATGCTGGTATTGCAGTTGTTCAACCATTGAAAGAGGGTATGGTCAATATGATTAATGATCAGGATGGTTTGTATACGCTGTTTATGAATGGAATCAAAAAAGGAGAAAAAATTCAAGATATCCAGTTGATTTCAAATATTGTAAAAGCAATTAATCCCTATAGTGATTTTGCAGATTATTTAGCCTTAGCTAAAGAGCCAGCACTTCAGTTTATTGTTTCAAATACTACGGAAGCAGGAATTGAATTCTTAGATACAGACACGCCAGATATGCAGCCGCCTGCAGCGTTTCCTGCTAAATTAACCCTTTTATTACACGAAAGATTCCAACATTTCAATGGAGATACTTCAAAAGGAGTAACTATAATTCCTTGTGAATTGATAGATTACAACTCTGAAACATTAAAAAAATGCATCTTGCAATACTGTGATTTATGGAATTTGGACGCTGCATTTAAAAAATGGGTTTCAGAAGATTGTACCTACCACAGTACTTTGGTTGATAGAATTGTTCCGGGATATCCAAGAGCTGAAATTGAAGAGTATAACAGTAAACTAGATTATCAAGATAACTTAATTGTTGCTGCTGAACCCTTTTTCCTTTGGGCAATTGAAGGAGGAGACAATTTGAAAGCAAAATTGCCATTCGATAAAACAGATTTGAATGTCAAGATTGTTGATGATATTCGTCCTTTCAAAATGATTAAAGTTCGTATTTTGAATGGTGCACACACAGCAATGGTTCCTGTTTCTCTTTTATTTGGCAACAAATTAGTTATGGAAACCGTTAATGGAGATTTTACTGGACCGTTTGTTGATAATGTGATCGCTGAAATTAGCGAAACGCTACCGATGGATAAAAATGAAATTACTGCTTATGCTGAAGAGGTTATGGATCGTTTTAGAAATCCATTTATCAAGCATGCATTAGCAGATATTGCTTTGAATTCAATTTCAAAATTCAAAGTAAGAGTTTTACCAAGTTTGTTAGGTTATTATACTACTACTAAAAAATTGCCTACGAGTTTGACTTTTTCATTAGCTTGTTTGATCCAATTTTACAAAGGAACTTGGAATAATGAAGCCTTACCAGTAAAAGACACTCCAGAATTAGTTGAAGCATTCAAAAAAGCCTGGGAATTAGAAAATGTAGAATCAGTTGTTGCTGCAGTTTTAGCGAATACAGATTTCTGGGATGAAGATTTAAACAAGGTTGACGGACTTGCACAAGCTTTAGTGTATGCATTAAATGAAATTGAAGCCAATGGAATTCAACAAGGTTATTTAAATTTTAGCAAATAATAGTTAATTAATTTTTATATAAAATAACATGCAAAAAAAATTAATAAAAGTAGACCCTACTGATAATGTAGCTGTAGCCTTAGTAAATCTAGTTGCTGGAGAAACTATTGCATATGATGGAGAAGATGTTTTAGTAGTATCAGATACTAAAATGAAGCATAAGATTGCGATGAAAGATTTTCAATCTGGAGACAAAATTATTATGTACGGTGTAATTGTTGGAAAAGCAAGTCAAACAATTGCTAAAGGAGATGTAATTACTACTGCAAATGTTAAACATGAAAGTGCTAAAGTAACAGGAAAAACAGATACGATTGGTTGGGAAGTCCCTAACGTAGACCAATGGAAAGATAAAACTTTCATGGGGTATCATAGAACAGATGGTCAGGTTGGAACAGAAAATGTTTGGTTGTTTTTTCCATTGGTGTTCTGTGAAAACAGAAATATCGAAATCTTAAAAGGAATTTTCGAAAAGGAATTGAAAAAACCAAAAGAAAACGATTACCAATTGTTGCTTCGCTCTTTAGTGAATTCTGAAAAGGGAGCTGATGATGCAGTAACAAAATCAACAGAAGTTGATTTATTCGAAAATATTGATGTCAAATTCATTCAGCATCAAGGGGGTTGTGGTGGAATCCGTCAGGATTCTCACTCATTAGCTAAGCTTTTGGCTGGATACGTAAACAACCCCAATGTGGCTGGTGCTACTGTTTTAAGTTTGGGTTGTCAAAACTTGCAAATTTCTATTTTCCAGGATGCTATGAAAGCGATTAATCCAAACAGTGATAAGCCTGTTTTGATTTACGATCAACAATCTATTGGAACCATCGAAGAAATGTTGAGTACAGTAGTAAAAGATTCTTTTGCGGCGATTAAAGAAGCCAATAAAATTGTTAGAAAACCAGCGCCATTATCTAAACTAACAATTGGATTAGAGTGTGGTGGTTCTGATGGATTTTCTGGAATTTCAGCTAACCCAACATTAGGAGTTTTATCTGATAAACTAGTAGCATTAGGAGGAACAACAATTCTTTCTGAATTCCCAGAATTATGTGGAGTGGAACAGGAATTAGTAAATCGTTGTGTAGATGATAAAGATGGGAAACGTTTCTTAGAATTAATGCAATGGTATGAAAAATCAGTGGTGGATGCCGGTTCAGGTTTTGATATGAATCCATCTCCGGGTAACATCAAAGACGGTTTGATTACTGATGCCATGAAATCAGCAGGAGCCTCTAAAAAAGGAGGTACTTCTCCTATTGTAGGGGTTTACGATTATGGAGAATATATTAACGAGCCAGGTTTTACCTTGTTATGCACACCAGGGAATGATGTTGAATGTACTACTGCCATGGTAGGTTCAGGTGCCAATATGGTATTATTTACAACAGGTTTAGGAACTCCAACAGGAAATCCAATTGCTCCAGTTGTAAAAGTGTCATCGAACACTCAATTGGCTATTAAAATGTCCGATATTATCGATTTTAATACTGGTGAAATTATTACTGGTGAAAAATCGATTGAAGAAACGGCAGACGAAATGTTAGAATATATTATTAAAGTAGCTAGTGGAGAAATTAAAACTAAAGCGGCTATTTTAAATCAAAATGATTTTATTCCTTGGAAACGAGGGGTTTCTTTATAGAAATATGTTAATAACGAGGTGTAAAAAAGGAGAGCAAACGCTCTCCTTTTTTATTTATTTAGTCTATTGGAAGATTTCCGAGTGACTAGTTCAGGTACCAGTACTACTTTCTTTTCAATTTTTAAATTGTCTTTATTGTTGATTTGTTCCAAAAATACTTTGGCTGCCATTTTCCCCATTTCCATTGGTGATTGATCAATCGAAGAAATGGACAATTCCATAAATTTGGTAAAAGGTTCGTTACCAAAACCTACAACACAAAAATCATTTGGAATAGCACGTCCTTGTTCTTTCAATTCTTGAATGGCACCTAATCCAGCAAAGTCACTGGAAGAAAAAATAGCATCTGGTGGTGTCTCTTGTAATAGTAGCGTTTTGGTGGCGTTGATTCCAGCATCTACATTACTTTTGGTTCTTATAACGTATTCTTCTTTGAAAGGAATATTGTGATCTACAAGAGCTTGTTTGTATCCTTTGTAACGATTTTGATAAATTTCTAATGTTTGATCTCCGGCCAAATGCGCAATTTTAGTACAGCCTTCTTGAATAAGGTGTTTAGTGGCAATATAACCACCTTCAAAGTCATTGATAGTAACAGAACTTACCCCGTCTATGTTCATTTTTCTATCGAAAAACACTAACGGCACTTTTTCACTTAAAACGCGTTTGATGACATGTTCTTTTTCTGAACTTACATTGGATATAGACATTAAAATGCCATCAACTTGTGCATTGAGTAGCGTATTGATATTTTCAATTTCTCTTTTTTCGTCTTCATGTGTTTGACAAATAATAACATGATAGCCTTCTGGGTGTAATTCTTCTTCAATACCACGAATAACAGAGGCAAAAAAGTTACTGTCTATTCTTGGAACGATGACGCCAACGTTATTACTTTTCCCACTACGAAGCGCTTGTGCTAATTTGTTCTGTTTGTAATTCATCTTAGCAGCTGTGTCTAGCACAAGCTTTTTAGTGGCGGGACTAATTTTAGGATTGTTATTTAAAGCCCTTGACACAGTGGCTGCTGTTATATCAAGTTTTTTAGCAATATCATAAATAGTTACTTTTTCTATCATCTTAAAAATTAGTGTAATTGGATGGTAAATGTAACAAAAAAATAAAACATAACATTTTTTATGTTATCGATTACAAAATTTGCCAAAAGCACATGTTATTTTCTCCAAAAGTATAATTACGAATAGGGAATATACATCTAAACGCATTGAAGACGACTGGTAATCACAAAAAACAGCCGGTTTTAATTTTATTTATGTTTTTTTTGTACTTTTTTTTGTTTATTTCAAATTTATTATTACGTTTGTGTAATCGATTACATTATTGTTGCATTTAAAATCGATAATAATTGAAACAGTATGCTAAAGTCTTTTAAACTATTTAACTCATTACCAGTACAACTTGCTGCTATCATTTTGGTATTGTTTGCTGTGCCAGTATTGGGGCAAAATGAAGTATCGGCTACTACTGCTTGGGCAAAATTACCATCAATTCTTGCAACAATTAAAGAGCCTGTATTTAAAAACAAGACCTATAACATTCTTGATTTTGGAGGAAAGTCAGGAGGGGTCTTTGATAATACTCAGGTATTTAAAAAGGCGATACAAAAATGTACTAAAAATGGAGGAGGAATCGTATTGGTTCCTGCAGGAAAATATTTTACAGGGCCAATTCATCTGGATAATAATGTGAATTTACATTTAGCAGAAGGCTCTGAAATTGTATTTAATACCAATCCAGATGCTTTCCCGGTTGTTCATACTTCTTTTGAAGGAACGGAATTAATGAATTATTCGCCGTTAATCTATGCCTACAACAAACATAATGTAGCGGTTACTGGTAAGGGAATATTAAATGGTCAAGGGAGTAATGATAAATGGTGGTCTTGGTGTGGAAAACCGAGTTACGGTTGGCTAAAAAACAGCCCAGATCAAAAAGAGGATGTCAATGCTTTAATGACTATGGCAGAAAAAGGAGTTCCGGTTTCAGAAAGAGTTTTTGGTAAAGGACATTTTTTAAGACCTAATTGTATCGAATTTTTCGAATGTACAGAGGTTTTACTTCAAGGAGTTCAAATTGTAAATGCTCCTTTTTGGGTAATTCATCCTATCAAGTCTTCCAATGTAATTGTAGATGGAGTAACTATTAAAAGTCACGGACCTAATAATGACGGTTGTGATCCTGAATATTCAAAAAACGTTTGGATTAAAAATACCATTTTCGATACTGGAGATGATTGTATTGCAATTAAATCGGGTAGAGATAACGACGGTAGACGTGTTGCTATAAAGAGTGAAAACATCATAGTGCAAGATTGTAAAATGTATGATGGTCATGGTGGAGTTACTATCGGGAGTGAAATTTCAGCAGGTGTAAGTAATGTATATGTTGAAAATTGCGTAATGGATAGTCCAGAATTGGATAGAGCCATTAGAATCAAGTCGAATTCAAGAAGAGGTGGTTTAGTTGAGAATGTATATGTACGCAATATTACTGTAGGTCAAGTAAAAGAATCAGTTCTTGGAATTGATTTGCATTATGGCGTTCATGGAAATCAAACGGGGACTTTTATGCCTCAAGTACAAAATATATTTATAGAAAATAGTTCGGTTAAAAATGGTGGACTCTATGGTATTTTGGCTAAAGGGCATAAAGGCTACCCAATTAATAACATCCGATTCAAAGAAGTTACTATTGAAAAAGTAGAAACTGATTATTCGATAGAAAATGTTGAAAATCTAAAATTTATAAATACGTATATCAACGGGTCCTTAATGGAAAGTCCCAAAAATCAATAATTAAACAAAACCTATTAATAACTAACAAATAATTAAATTATGAGTATTAGATGTTTATTTAAAAAAGGAGCAAAAAGCTGTTTTTCCTTTTTTGTTTTTATGTGTTTGCTTTTTGGGCAAATTGCATTTGCTCAGCAAACTCCTTTAAGCGGAGTTGTTCTAGATGAAACTGGACAAGCAATGCCTGGAGTAAATATCGTTGAAAAAGGCACAAAAAACAGTGCTTCAACTGATTTTGACGGAAAATTTTCTATCAAATTATCTTCAAATAAAGCAACTATTATAGTAAGTTATATTGGCTATCAAGATCAATCTGTAAATGTAGCTGGGAAAACGAATGTGAAAATTTCATTAGTTTCTCAATCGCAAAACTTGCAGGAAGTAGTAGTAGTTGGGTACGGAAAAGTGAAGAAAACAGACCTTACAGGTTCTGTGGGTACTTTGAGTGCTGCAGCAATTACTGAAAGAAATCTTACTGGTCCAATGGAAGCCATGCAAGGTGCTGTTTCTGGAGTTCAAATTTCTAATTCAACAGGTCGTTTAGGAGATTCATTTAATATTACAATTAGAGGAAAAAACTCTATGAATCCAGATTCTAAACCGTTATATGTTGTTGATGGAGCGCCATCAGATAATATTGATTTCTTAAATCCACAAGATATTGCTCGAATTGACATTTTAAAAGATGCTTCTTCTACTGCTATTTACGGTTCAAGAGGATCTAATGGGGTTGTTATTGTTACTACCAAAAGTGGTGGAACAGTAAAATCTTCTATGTCGGTTACTTATGACTCATTCGTAGGTCAAAAAGATATTGCAAGACTTCCAAAAATGATGGACGGTCAAAAATGGTGGCAATACCATTTAGCAGCTTACTATTCATCTTCAGCAAATACTGCTGCTGCAGTTTTAGCCGGGGCTTTATCAGGTGGAAATACGTTGTTGCAAACACGTATTAATAATAACGAAACATTTGATTGGTATGATGCGGTATTGAAATCCGGAATCCAACAAAATCACTATGTGAATGTATCTGGAAGAACAGATGGTGGTCTTTCGTATAACTTGGGTCTTGGTTTACAAAAAGAAACAGGAAATATTGAAAACGAAGCGTTAGATAAGTATTCATTTAAATTGGGTTTAAATCACAAAGTAAATGATAAGTTTTCTATTGGTGCTAACATCACATTAGCTAGAATTGAACAAGAGCAAGGTAGTGCTATTGCAATGCAAGAGGCGTTCCGTTTGAGTCCATTTTATACTCCATATGCGCTTGATGGATCGTTAACTTTGTTGCCTGCTAAATTAACTGATGATACAGGTGCTTTCATAGTAAATAAAACAAGTACAGTAAATCCATTATTAGAAATTGCTAATTCATCAAATGCTACGAAAACTTGGAATGGAGTAAGTAGCGTTTTTGCTGAGTACAAACCTTTATCATGGTTGACTTTTAAAACGAATTATTCGGTAGCATTGAATTCTTCAAAACAAGGACAAGCATGGGGAGCTTTAACACAAACAGGTGTTTCTACAGGAAATTTACCTTCTGCTAAAATAGACCAAATTGAAAGATTCAACTATACTTGGGATAATCAATTCAATATTGACTACGCGGTTAAAGACCATACATTTAGTTTCCTAGGTTTACAAAGTATTAACTCTGCTAAATATGAGACATTATCAGCTAGTTCAGCTTATATGCCTTTTGATACAGGAATATATAACCTTGGATCAGGAAAACAAACCTCATTTAACTTAGGTTCTTCTTATGAAAAAAACACTTTAGCTTCATTTGCTACTCGTTTTAACTACGGTTATAAAGGACGTTACTTACTAACAATTTCAAATCGTTGGGATGGATCATCTCGTTTTGCAGAAGGTAAAAAATGGGGTTCTTTCCCATCTGGAGCTTTTGCTTGGAGAATTAGTGAAGAAGGATTCATGAAAAATCAAAAATTATTCTCAGATTTAAAATTGAGAACTAGTTTTGGATACACAGGGAATAATATCATTCCATCGTATTCTACTATCAACAAAGTAGATTTACAAACCTATTATGACTTTAATGGAACTGCTGTTAACGGATGGCTTCAAAGTTCACCAACTAACAATAATTTAGGTTGGGAAAAAACAAGAGAGATGAACTTAGGTTTTGATTTCGGTTTTGCCAATGATAGAATTACTGGTACTGTAGATGTTTACGATAGATTATCCTCGGATTTATTATTGAAACAAAAATTAGTTATTGAAAACGGATTTTCTACTTACATTAATAACATTGGTTCGGTAAGCAACAGAGGGGTTGAGTTAGCCTTAACTACTAAAAACATTAAAACCGATTTAGTATCATGGGAAACAAGTTTTGTATTTACTAAAAACACCAATAAAATTAAATCAATCTATGATGAAACTTCTAATGATGTGGGTAATAACTTATTCATTGGGGAATCGATTGATGCAATCTACAACTATAAATTTAATGGAATAGTTAGAGCTGGTGAAAAGTATCTTGATGGTGCTTTAAAAGAAGGAAATGCAAAAGTAGAGGATTATAATGGAGATGGTAAAATTACTACAGCTGATAGATACATTATTGGTAATTCTAATCCTGATTGGACCGGTAGTATTTCTACACGATTGAAAGTAGGTAATTTTGACTTATCAGCTTCTGCAATTATTAGTCAAGGAGTTACTGTATTCAGTCCATTCCATAAAAACTTTACTGATTTAACAGATAGAGGAAGACAAAAATTAGATATTAATTGGTATATGCCAGCAAATACAGCTGGTTTGCCAGAAAACACGATTTATAATTATCCTCAACCAAGAAATGAGGGAGCCTACTGGAATAATGATGGAGTAGGATACTATAGAGATGCTTCTTTTGTTAAGGTAAAAAACATTTCGCTTGGTTATACATTCAGTCAAAATATTCTTGATAAATTGAAATTGAAAGGGTTAAGAGTATACGGAAACGTATTAAATCCATTTGTATTGACTAAATATGATGGTTACGATCCGGAATGGGCAGGTGCTGGTTTAGGTATAGGTCGTGTAGCGTCAATTACGTATCAATTAGGATTAAGTATCAAATTATAAAAACGAATTCAAATGAAAAAATTAATATCAATATTAACTGTTGCAATTATTACATTAAATTCATGTAGTAGTTTCATTGAAGAAGAAAACCTATCAACAGTAGATGCTGACGCAGTATATAAATCTGCAGCAGGTTTTGAGTCATTAGTAACTGCCAATTACTCACAATTGAGAGAACTTTATGGTAGCGAACCTTGGTTGTTTGTTGCTGGAACTGATTTATATGCTGAAGGAAAAAACTTAGAACCAGTAGCGATTAGTCAATACAAATTATTGAGTCCTTCGTCACCAAATGTTGGGTATTTATATACGGAAGGATTTAAAGCGATTCAAAAAGCTAACACTGGATTATATTACAGTGGTTTGACTGCAAAATCATCTACTTTAAATGCAAGAATAGGGGAGTTGAAATACCTTCGTGCCAATGCTTATTTTTTATTGGTTCAAACCTATGGTGGTGTGCCAATAATAAAAGATTACAATGCTAGTCCAGTATTGTCATTCGATAGAAATTCGGCTGAAGAAGTATATACCTTTATCGAATCAGAATTAGTAGCAGCTTTAGCATTACTTCCTTCAGGTTCTTACACAGGAAGAGTTAATAAAAGAGCGGCTCAAGATTTATTAGCTAAAGTATATTTGACAAGAGGGTATGAAAGTTATGCTAAATCAACTGATTTTGCAAATGCTGCTAGTTATGCTGATCAAGTCATCGCAGGTCAATCTTTATCTGCATCAAACAATACTTGGATGCCGGGTACAGATATGAATGCTGAAACTATTTTTTCTGTACAATTTGACGCGTCCTCTGTTACTGCTGATCCTCAAAAATTAGGAAATGCACAAGGAAGTTATTTTAGTGCTTATTTAGGTGGAGCTGAGGTTGCTGGAAAAGCGCCATACAAAGCAGGGACTTTATTACCAACAGAATTTGCCATTTCATTATTTGAACAAGGAGATAAAAGATGGGAAAATACTTTTATGAATGAAATTTATGAAGTGTATTATGATTATTATGATGCCGCAAAAAAACCAACAGCAAAAGTACGTTCATTCTTTGCTCCAAAATGGTTTACAGCTGCAGACAAAACGGCCTACGAAGCTAATTTAACTGCTACAGGTAGAAAAGCATCTACCTACAAATATTTTGCTTATGGTACTTATGGTGCAAATGCTACAATCGCTGACTACTCAGGAATTCCAATTCGTAAATTTGATGACCCTAAAGCGCCGTTTGCAACTAGTTCATCTACTCCTAGAGTAAGTACTAGAGATTTAATTGTGTCTAGATTGTCTGACATCTACTTAATTGCTGCTGAAGCTTACTTTAAATTAAATGATCAAACTACAGCTTTAGCTCGATTAAATGCAGTAAGAACTAGATCTTCTGCTACTCCAGTGACTTCATTAACAATTGATTATATTTTAGATGAAAGAGCAAGAGAATTAATGGGAGAATATTGTAGATGGTTTGATTTGAAACGTACAGGAAAGTTAGTAGAAAGAGCTTCGTTACACCACTATAGAATAAAAGCAAATGGAGGTGCTTCAAGCTTTATTGGAACTGGAGGAGCGCTTAAAATTTTGAGACCAATACCACAAGATGTTATTGACTTGAATCAAAACAAAAATTTCCCACAAAATCCTGGGTATTAATTGTGATACAACTATTTAGATAATTTTTAAGTTTGTTTTATGGGGGACTGATTAGCAATAATCTCGTCCCCTTTTTTCACTAATAACAAAGTGGGTCTGAATAATTATTTTAAATTTATAAAATGAAAAGAGTGATCTGTATAATTTTAATTGGTTTATATCAGTCTAGTTTTGCTCAAAGCAACTATCCTAAAGATACGTCTTATACAATTCTTAGTTCTTTTCGCAAAGACAAATTAAAATTTCCATTTATTCAGATTGCCAAAGTCAAAAATGATAAAAGAGTTATTGTAGAAAAAGAAATCGTTTACAAAGAGATCAACTCAAGACGATTGCACTTAGATGCCTTTTATAAAAAATCAAAAAAGCAATATCCTGCCGTTGTATTAGTTCATGGTGGAGGTTGGAAGTCAGGGAATAAATTGCAAATGGAATCAATTGGTCTGGCAATGGCTTCTAAAGGGTATTCTTGTTTTACTGTAGAATACAGACTATCACCCGAAGCTATCTATCCAGTAGCGGTTCAGGATATTAAAGAGGCGATTCACTTCATCAGAAAAAATGCTAATTTGTACAATGTTGATGAAACAAAGGTTGCCATACTAGGCTGTTCCTCAGGAGGGCAATTGGCAGCTTTAATTGGAACAACTAATACAATTCCTGAAACAACTGTCCAAGCAATTATTGATATGGATGGTATTTTGGCGTTTAAGCATCCAGAATCGCAAGAAGGTAAAGTCGCTAGTTTGTGGCTCGGGGGAGATTATGAAAGTATACCCGAAATTTGGAAAGAGGCATCGGCTTTAACTCATGTTGATCAAAATACGCCGCCTATTTTGTTTATCAATAGCGATATGCCACGCTTTCATGCAGGACGAACCGATATGATTGAAATATTAAATAAATATAATATTTATAATGAGGTAAAAACCATTCCGAATGCACCCCATTCTTTTTGGTTTTTTGATCCTTGGTTTACAACAACAGTGGATTATTCGGTTCAGTTTCTGAACAAAGTATTCAATAAATGATAATGATAATAAATCTAATACAATGAAAACACAACAAATTACTACACTGCTGTTGACAGGCGTACTAGCACTACAGGCTACTATTTCAATGGGTCAATCTTCCAATTCAAAAGTATATGCTGAGGTTTCGGTTAAAGAAGGTGGAAAATGGGAAGGCAGAAAATATATTGGTGGTACATTTAAGAATGTTCAAAAACTAAAATTAGCTCCTGAGCATACTGATCATTCTTTTGATATTCGCTACGAAGGACCAGGATGGGAAAGTAATAAAATCGGATACCGATTGTATTTGGATTGGCGTAATGCCATTGATATTTTTGGTAAAAAAACTGAAAAAATTGTTTTGCCTCAAGTAGGGCAAGATGGTTTTGATTCTTATCATGAAATGAGTGATTGGGGATCTGATATTTTAAAAGCTGGGAAAGGAATTGGTTTAGGTTCTATAGATCGTTATTTGAACAACGAAAGATTGCATTTTTACGAGGTAGATTCTACGATTGCAACGGTTGCTAATACTTCAAAAAGTGCGGTTGTAAAAGTGAATTATTTTGGCTGGAAAACTGCTTCGGATAAAATTAATTTTATCTCCGAATTAACGATAAAACCCAATCAGCGATATACACAACACACTATTCATTCATCCAAAGCAATCGAAGGAATTTGTACTGGAATAGTAAAACAAAAAAATAGCGAGTTGTTTAAAAAAGAAAGTACCACTAAAAAATGGGCTTATCTAGCTACCTATGGAACGCAATCATTAGTTCCAGACCAATTAGGAATGGCTATTTTTTATCAAGTAAATACAATTCAAAGTGTGGTTGATGCTGAATTTGATCATTTATTAGTTTTTAAACCGACCACGCAAATAGTGGATTATTACTTTTTAGGTGCTTGGGAACAGGAGCCAAACGGGATTAAAACCAAGGAGGAGTTCCTCAATTATTTAGATGAAAAATTACAGCTATTGGAAAAAAATAATAAAATATAAAAGATGAGAAAAGTAGTTAATTTATCTCGACAGTTTGGGGCTGTACTTGTACTAGTCCTACTATTGAATCAAACACTTCAGGCGCAAGAAAATATAGGAAACATTCCTTCCGCTCTTAAATGGTCTGAGCGAATGGCTCTATCTATCATGAAACGCCATCCGCAAGCCTATCAAATAGATGGTCAAACAGAACCTAAATGGGATTATGTACATGGTTTAGTATTAACTTCTTTTGAAGCATTATTTAAACACACAAAAGACCAGCATTATTACAATTATATTAAGCAATATGCTGATGCCACTATTGATGAAAAAGGATCGGTTGCTTCATATAAATTCGACACCTACAATATTGATATGGTCACTGCTGGTAGAATTCTTTTTAATTTACACGAAACATCAAAGGATTCTCGTTACGCAACGGTTTTGCAATTATTGAGAAAACAAATTGAAGAACAACCTAGAACCGCCTCAGGTGGTTTTTGGCACAAAAAAATCTATCCCAATCAAATGTGGTTGGATGGGTTGTATATGGGAGAACCGTTTTACGCCCAATATACGGTACAGTATGAAAATGGAGCAAAATTAATTGATATTGCCAAACAATTTGAGTTAATTCAAAAGCACGCAACAGATCCCAAAACAGGATTGTTGTATCATGGTTGGGACGAAAGTAAACAAATGCCGTGGGCCGATAAAACAACTGGTTGTTCTCCTAATTTCTGGTCAAGATCTATTGGATGGTACGTGATGGCATTGGTAGATGTGTTGGATTATTTTCCAAAAAATCACCCCAAACGAAACGAATTGATTGGATATTTGAATGCCATTTCTAATAGTTTAGTGAAATTTCAAGACCCTTCAGGACTTTGGTATCAAGTTACCGATAAAGGAGGAAGTGAAGGCAATTATTTAGAGTCTTCTGGGTCATCGATGTTTGCATATGCAATGGCAAAAGGAGCTAACAAAGGCTATTTGCCCAAAAAATTTAAAGCCATTGCTAACAAAGCATTTGATGGATTGACTACTCGATTAATCAAAACTGATTCCGATGGCCAAATCCATATTACTCAAGCCTGTGCTGTCGCAGGATTAGGAGGAAACCCCTACCGTGACGGGTCGTATTCGTATTATGTTAATGAAAGAAAAAAAGACAACGATCCTAAAGCTACAGGATCTTTTATCTTAGCCGCATTAGAATTGAATAGATAATTGAGGTTTAATATGACATTATTTTCAAAAAAGCACTGCCTAGTTTTGGTTTTTATACTACTTCATTTAGTAGTAACCGCCCAAGTACACAATAAATCTTGGAAACAAATCACGGAATCAAATGATGAAAATTGGTTTGCTTCAAAGGAGGCCATTCAGGTTGCTGAAAATGTATTGTTGTATCAAAGAAACATTGGTGGTTGGCCTAAAAATATACAAATGCATCTTCCACTTTCGGATGTTGAAAGACAAAAACTTTTGGTTTTGAAAAATGATCCAATGGATTGCACAATTGATAATGGGGCAACCTGCCAAGAGTTACTTTTTTTATCAAAAATCTACAAAAAAAATCCTGATGAAAGATACAAAACAGCTTTCTTGAAAGGACTAGACTACCTTCTTAGCGCACAGTATGACAATGGAGGTTGGCCACAATTTTTTCCTTTAATTAAAGGATATTACAGTCACATTACCTATAATGACGATGCGATGGTGGGTGTGTTGGAATTATTGAAAGAACTAAAAAATAAATCTAGTGTTTATAGTATTGTTCCTTCAGCGGAAATACACCAAAAAGTTGAAAAAGCATTTAGTAAAGGCGTTGAGTGTATCTTGAAAACACAATACAAACAAAACGGAGAGCTAACATCTTGGTGTGCGCAACACGACGAAATTAGCTTAGTGCCGGCTAAAGCTCGTGCCTACGAATTACCTTCTTTAAGTGGGAAAGAATCAGCTAAAATTTCCCTTTTTTTAATGTCAATTGAGAACCCATCTCAAGAAATTATAGCGGCTGTTGAAGGAGCAGTTCAGTGGTTTGAGAAAACAAAAATTACTGGGATTGAAATTCAAAGTGTGGCAATTGGCGGTAACAAAAAAGACGATAAAGTAGTTATAAAAAGCCCCAATTCCCAACCCCTTTGGGCTAGATTCATGGATTTAGAAACAAATAGTCCTTTTTTCTGCGATCGAGACGGAATAAAGAAAGCTACTTTAGCTGAAATTGGGTTCGAACGAAGATCAGGCTATGCCTGGTATACCGATGAACCTAAAGAAGTCCTAAAAAAATATGCGAAGTGGAAACAAAAACTAGAAAATTCTACTTCACAAAGTGCTAAAAAAAAAGCCTTAGCCAAAGATGAGTATGTTATTGTAGTAGATCAAAAGGGAAGTGGAAACTTTGTGACGATTCAAGAAGCTATCAATTCAGTTCAATCCTTTCCTAACCAACGAATTACTATTTTTATCAAAAACGGTATCTATAAAGAAAAAGTAAAAGTACATTCTTGGAACCCTAAAGTATCATTAATAGGAGAAAGTAGAGAAGGTACCATTATTACTTACGACGACTATTTTAATAAAATAGGATTAGGTAGAAATAGTACCTTTTATACGTACACCATGTTAGTAGAAGGGAACGATTTTTTTGCTAAAAACCTCACTATTCAAAACACCTCTGGAGAAGTGGGGCAAGCAGTTGCTCTAAATGTAAATGCAGATAGAGTATTCTTTTTCAATTGCTCATTTTTAGGAAATCAAGATACTTTATATACTTCTGGCGAAGGCTCTAAAAATTATTTTAGTAATTGTTATATCGAAGGCACTACTGATTTTATCTTCGGAGATGCTACGGTTTTATTTGACAATTGTGAGATTCATAGTAAAAAAAATTCGTTCATAACAGCGGCTTCAACCCCTCAGAACACTCTTTTTGGCTATGTTTTTAAAGGTTGTAAACTAACAGCAGCCGAAGGAGTGAGCCAAGTTTATTTAGGACGGCCATGGCGAATTTATGCTAAAACTGTTTTTATGAATTGCGAAATGGGAAGACATATTCAACCTCAAGGTTGGGAAAATTGGTCCAAACCTGAAGCAGAAAAAACAGCATTTTATGCCGAATACAATTGTAAAGGTCCCGGTTTTCAACCTCAAAAAAGAGTTTTGTGGTCACATCAACTGACAAAAAAAGAATCCGAAGATTACACCACAGAAGCTATTTTGGGAAGAGAATTTTCACGCCACATACAAACCTATCAAATTAATTAATCTACTATGCGAATTGTATTATTTCTAAGTTTTTGTATTTCGATGAGTTGTTTAGGTCAAAAAACAACCATTTACACGATTGGCGATTCGACAATGGCAGATAAAATAAAGCCTAATGAAAATCCCGAGACAGGATGGTGTCAGGTATTGCCATCTTTTTTTGATTTGAATCAAGTTACTATTGATAATCGGGCAGTTAACGGCCGAAGTACCAAAAGTTTTATCAAGGAAAAACGGTGGGATTCGGTTTACAATTCTTTACAAACAGGCGATTATGTTTTCATTCAATTTGGTCATAATGATGCAAAAGTAGCCGATTCAACACGATACACGAATCCGCATACATCCTACCGCCATAATCTAATTCGCTTTGTAACCGAAACTAGAGCAAAAGGAGCAATTCCCATTTTATTTTCGTCAATTGCCAGAAGAAATTTTAATGAACAAGGAGTTTTAATTGGTACGCATGGCGATTATCCATTAGCAATGCGTTTGGTGGCACAGGAGTACCAAGTGCCCTTTATTGATATGGAATATTTTTCAGAATTGTTGGAACAATCTTACGGACCAGAAAAGTCTAAAGAATTGCATTTGCATTTCAAAGCTGGAGAACATTCCTATTATCCCAACGGCAAATCAGACGATACGCATTTGAGTAGTAAAGGCGCTACGGAAATAGCAAAAATAGCGGTTCGAGAGTTGAAAAAACTCGATTTAGGTTTGGATAAGTATTACAAAAAAAAATAAAAAAACCTTTCAAGAAATTGAAAGGTTTTTCAAGTGG
>JACCDZ010455506.1_pt1 | contig 32501 bp, 29 predicted proteins | sample 7449551 | NCBI WGS metagenome assembly JACCDZ01 (sample SAMN15323452, study PRJNA562643) | freshwater metagenome | isolation source: river surface water | place: USA:Blue River Watershed | collected 2017-08-18 | reverse complement strand
GATGAAAATTCGACTTGCCTAAATCGATACCAATGACTTGAATTGACATGATGGTTCGCCTCCTGTGCCTCGTAAACACTCTCAGCTTAGTCGCTGAGGAAAGAGGCGGACCATCTAATTAAACCAGTCATCTCGACTGGTTTTTTTATGGGTGTCGTTTGCAATGCCACAGCATTAATTGCTACACCGAGCTGGTGTAGCACCACACCTAACGTTGTCGGACGTTACTCAATTGCTGTTTTAACAGCGGTGATAACGCAGTGATCGCAGAGCCTGCGACAACCAGCATCGCACCCGCAATAGACCACCCATTGAGCTGTTGCGGCGTTGGGAATTCAGGCCACACCCAATGCGCAAGATGTGAAAACAAAATGGTTAGTAGTGGCGTGATCGCAAGCACCGCGCTGACTTTTGACGCTTCCCAATGTTCCAATGCCTCTGCGAAAGCGCCATAAGCGATAATGGTATTTAGGCAGCAAAACGCCAGCATACCCCATTGCAGTGATGTCAGTTGCGGCAATGGCTGCAAGTCGATTAACGGCAGAAAACAGATCGCTCCACAGAGGTAAATAAACCACATGATTTGCTGAGAATTAAACACCACCAGCAATTGTTTTTGCGCCAAGGCGTACGCGGCCCAGGTCACTGCAGCGATAATAACCAACAACACCCCAAAACCATCGCTGCTGGCATGTTGAATCAAGGTGACAAACCGTTCGTTGAAAAACAACAACAAACCAAGGACAAGCAAGGCGGCACCAAGTTTTTGCCACAACAAAAGTTTTTCTTTAAACAGCCAAACACCACCCAGCATCATTAAAAAAGGGGCCAGTTGGATCACCACTTGCGCCGTTTCAGCCGTCAATAAATGCAGGCCCATTAAATACAAAATGTAATTGGATAATAAGCCGGCAATGGCTATCCAAAGCAATATCGTGGTTTTGCGCGAGTGGCCACGCAACGCCGGTAGTTGCTGTTTTTTAAACAACACAACCGACACAAACAACGCTGCAACCAAAAATCGCACCCACGTGATGGTATTGGCGGTTAAATCCGCTAACACAACTTTTAATGCGATTGGCAACATCCCCCACAGAATTGCCGTGGTAAGCGCTAACACAAACCCCAAAAGGCTACGACCTGACGCCTGATGCATAATGACACCTTGAAACCAAAACGCTTATTTTCGCATTTTTCCGCCGCATGTGTCTCAATCTTAGCGACCAAGCAAAGAATAATTACGTTTTGTACGATGATTTGCGTTATCTCAAGTGGTAACTGCTTAAGTTTGTTATGGTAAGAACAGCTCAACTCATTGGATATTCAAAGCATGAAACGAATAGCAATTTTAACCTCAGGTGGCGACGCTCCTGGAATGAACGCGGCGATCCGCGCTCTTGTGGTCACTGCAGAACGCGCGGGCTTGCAGTGTGTTGGTTTTTTGCGTGGTTTCAACGGTATCTTCGAACGTGCCTATCGCCCTTTGTCCACTGCAGACGTATTACACATAAGCCATCTGGGCGGAACTATCTTAAAAAGTGCCCGCTGCCACCAACTTCAAGAGCAGGACGGCCCAGCCAAGGCGGCGCAAATTCTACATGAATTAGCTATTGATGCGTTGGTGGTGATTGGTGGCGATGGCTCGTTTCGTGGCTGTCAGGCGTTGTCGCACCATTATCACGGACAACTTGTCGGCATCCCCGGAACTATCGACAACGATGTCGATGGCAGTGATTTCACCATCGGCTTTGCCACAGCGTTAGATACAGCCTTGGATGCAATCGATAAAATACGCGATACCGCCGATGCGTTTGAACGCATTTTCTTGGTTGAAGTGATGGGTCGCCATAGTGGTTATCTAGCGTTATCTGCAGGCATCGCTTCGGCCGCAGAACAAGTGTTATGTCCTGAATATGGTGAGGTGGATATCGCGGATTTGATACAGGACATTCAACGTCATCAACGCCAGTATGGACATGGCAGCTATATCGTGGTGATGGCAGAAACGATGCTTGAACAAGGCGCCACCGCCTTGGCCAAACAATTGGAACAGGCGTCTGGCATTGAGTGCCGCGCTCAGATCCTTGGACATATCCAACGCGGTGGGCAACCGGTTGGCGCCGATCGCATCTTGGCGACTAAACTCGGCGCTTTTGCCATAGAACAATTGCTGCTTGGTCACGCGCATATGATGATGGTAGGTGAACAAGCAGGGATAACATGCTTATACCCACTGACACTCACCGGCTTAAAACAAAAAAAGGTAGATCCGTATCTACTCGCATGGCAACAAACGCAGTGGCAACAATGACAAAGGGCGCCTAAGCGCCCTGTTCAACCGTTCACTACTAAGAGGTAAACACCGTTTTTACCCGGTCCTTGTAACTCCGGCTCACTTTAACGGATTGACCATTGGTGAGCATCAACTGGTGCTCTCCGTTGGCTAACATTTGCAATTTGGCAATGGTTTTGACGTTGACGATGGCAGAACGGTGCACGCGCACAAAAATACGAGGGTCCAATTCTTGTTCTAACTCTTTCATTGTACGCCGTAAGATATGCGTTTGGCCGTCATTGGTATGAATACACATGTAATCGCCAGCGGCATCGACCCAATCAATGGTGGACACGTGAACCCGAGTAATTTCACCACTGTCTTTAATGGAAATGGCGTCCGGGTACTTGTCTTGCATCACCGGTTCGCTGTTATCAATGCGGTTTAAAATGGCTAACGAATCTTCACCGGTTAAGCGACCTAACAACTCCGCCAGTTGCGCTTTATGTTTGTGATCATCACGTGCTTCCATCGCTTTAAACAGCTTATCAATAGCCGCCTTCAAACGTGATGCTTCCACAGGCTTTAACACATAGTCGACGGCGCTGACTTCAAACGCATTTAATGCATATTGATCAAACGCAGTGACAAAAATCACATGCGGCATGGCAATCGGTAACGTGCTCAGTTGCTTGAGTACGGCAAATCCATCCATCACCGGCATCTCAACATCCAAAAACAACACATCTGGCTGGTGCTGACGAACCGCGTTGACCGCGTCTTCGCCATTGCCACACTCAGCAACGACTTGTAATTCAGGGAATTGTTGCAAACGCATCAACATGCCTTTGCGGGCCAGGGGTTCATCATCGACAACAATGACTTTTAACGGGTTATTCATGCTCTGCTTCCACTTCAAAGGGGATCCGGATATTCACTTTTACGCCTTGAGGCTGATTATCGGTCAATACCAACGAGAAATTTCTATCATACAAGGCGGCTAATCGTTCACGGGTGTTCACAAGACCAACACCACTGTGCTCTTTTTGTTCGGTTTGTTGCGGCATGCCAGGGCCATTATCGGCCACCTCAATCAACAAATCGTGGCCAAATTTACGTGCCCGAATCGCAATTAGACCACCGGTGACAGAGCGTGCAACCGCATATTTAATCGCATTTTCAATAAGCGGCTGCAAAATGAGTGAAGGCACCAATGCATCCGCGGTGTTGGATGCAATATCGTACTCAATGCTCAGTCGCTCTGCGAAACGCACCTTTTCGATTTCTAAATACAAACTGGCGGCATAAATTTCTTGTGACAACGCCACTTTATGGATGGGATCTTTATACAGTGAATAACGCAAGAAATCACTTAAACGACTTAACATTTGATTGGCAGTTTCTGACTCTTGCAGCAGCACCAAGGTGGAGATCGCATTGAGCGTATTGAACAAAAAGTGCGGATTTAACTGATAACGCAGCATTTTGATCTGCGCTTCATGCGCTTTGTTTTGTGCAGTCAGCGACTTTTGTTTTTCCATCTGCAAGGTTTGGTAATAGCGGACACCAAAGTACAAGCCACTCCAACACAACATCACATAAAAACTAACGGGCGTTTGCTCTAAATACTGAAACCAATCATCGGGTTGAAAACCATGACGGTAGATTTGCCAGTAGTTAAAACTTTTAACCACAGACCAAACAATGGCGACGGTGAGGGAGGACAACAACACGGTTAGCATCAAGGTGACAGGACGCCAAGACCAGATCCGTTGGAATAAATAACGCAGTGGAATTGTCAGCAACCAGCCACAATACGAATCCAAGGAAACGACCAGCAGATAAGCAGAACGCATTTCCTGAAACAACGAGCCTAAATAGGCGACCACCGCAAAGCCAAACCAACCGGCCGTGTGCAGTAACCAAAATTGGCGATGACGGTCTTCAAAAATGCGTTGCAAAGCGTGACAAACCTAATAGCAAAAAGCCGATTATATCAGATGCCTAGGTCACTCGATGGCGGTTAAACGTAGGAAGACGGGGCTTAGTCGCACAGCCCCGCTCACTTAAACAACCATATCGCCCAACACAGGGGTAGGTTTACGATCGGGCCCTAAGGCAACAAAGGTGAAGGTGCCAGAAATCGCTTTGTGCTGATCATCGTTGTACATGTTCTCAACAAATATATCCACTTGGACGCGGATACTGGTACGGCCAACATGTTCAATCTTAGCCACTAATTCGATAATAGTGCCTGCTGGGATAGCTTCTTTAAAATCAACACGATCCGAGGACACAGTCACCAATGGCTTACGACAAAAACGGGTAGCCGCAATAAAGGCAGCTTCGTCCATCCATGCCAACGCTTCGCCACCGAACAAGGTGTTGTGGTGATTAGTTCGTCCTGGAAACACAGTCTTGGTGACGCGGGTCACAGCATGTTCCATCCGCACCGCAACTAAATCTGTATAGTTCATCAAAAAGGCTTCCTAAAAAAAGCGCGCATTCTAACGCCTTAGCCGCAGATTACCAGTGTTTTATCGACACAACATGGCACCTAAGGCCTTGCCACCGACCAGGTGCATATGAATGTGGTACACCTCTTGGCCACCGTGTTCGTTGCAATTCATAATCAGCCGATAACCGCTTTGAGCGATGCCAGCATCCGCCGCTAGTTTTCTGGCCACAGTGTACATCCGCCCTAATGCTTGTTCATGCTCTGGCTCGACATCATTGACCGTAGGAATCAGCACATTCGGGACAATCAGAATATGTGTCGGGGCTCGTGGATTGATATCTCGAAACGCGGTAACCAGTTCGTCTTGGTACAAAATGTCGGCAGGGATCTCACGACGGATAATTTTACTGAAGATAGTTTCTTGCGCCATAACGGTTCCTTTTCGAATACAATCAACGACAAACGTATAGAGTCAACGGAGTATAAAGGATGAACCAAGTTCGATACCAGCTCAGCTTGCTAGATCCAGTCAGTCATTATTATCAGGTCCGTATTGAGTTCACGCCATGGTCAAGTGCCCCGATAGAGTTGCAGCTGCCCGCGTGGATCCCTGGTTCTTACATGATCCGCGATTTCGCCCGCAATGTGCAGCGTTTCCAGGCAACCGACAGCCAAGGCGCCTTGACATGGCAACAGCTCGACAAACAGCAGTGGCAGGTCAATCATCAAGGCTTACCGGTGCGAATTGAGTACTTGGTTTACGCCTTTGATTTGTCGGTACGCGCAAACTACTTCAACGACGAAGTCGCGGTGATCAATCCAGCGGCCTGTTGTTTAGAAGTGATCGGCGCGGCACAACTGGAATTAGAACTGATAGCCCCAAGCGCTTACCCCGATTGGCGCGTTGCGACAGGGCTAAGTCGTGATGCCAACACTGCGTTTGCCAGCTTTGGTCTCTACCATGCCGAGCATTATCAATACCTGATCGATTGCCCTTTGCTTTGTGGCAATTTGTGCATTGAAAGCTTTATGCTGGATGCTGTCCCTCATCATGTGGTCGTAGTTGGTGCGTACCAGCCGGATATGACTCGTTTTAGCCAAGAACTGCAACGGATCTGTGCCGCTCAACGTGATGTCTTTGGCGAATTACCTGTCGACTTATCAGAGTATTGGTTTCTCACGTGGGCGGTTGATAAAGGATACGGTGGTCTTGAACATCGTAATTCAACGTTGTTGTTATGCAATCGCTTTGATTTACCCAACCCGCAAGCACCGGGCCAGCAAACCGACGATTACATCACGTTGCTAGGCCTATGTAGCCATGAATATTTTCATACATGGTGGGTAAAACGGGCGCGGCCAAAAGCGTTGCTTCATTATCAATTAAATGCCGAGCAATACACCGACCAATTATGGCTTTATGAAGGGTTTACCTCATATTTTGATGATTATGCCTTGGTGAAAACTGGCCTTATCACTATTGAAAAATACCTGCAGTTGCTCAGTGAAACCATCAGTCGTGTCACACGTGCCAGCAGTCAGATGCATCAATCCTTGGCCGCGAGCAGCCATAACGCATGGACTATGTATTACAAGCAAGATGAAAATGCCCAGAACGCCGTGGTGAATTATTACGCCAAAGGCTCGCTGGTCGCGTTATGCCTTGATGCGCAGTTACAACAGCAAGGGCTGTCGTTAACAGGCTTTATGCAGGCCTGTTGGCAAGCCTATGGCCGAACAGAACTTGGCAGTGATTGGGACACACTCGCCGCCATTTTACTTAAGTACAGTCAAAACCCTGCGTTAGTTCAGGAGCTATGGCACTGGGTTTACCAGAGCGGCTCTCTGCCACTAGAACACGCGATTCAAACGTTAGGGCTATCGCTGTGCTGGCGTGCTGCTATCAACCAGCAAGATGTCAGCGGTAACAAAACCTTTGTGGTGGAACCGCGGGCCTTCGGTGCATGGTATGAGTTTAAAACGGATGGCATGGCGGTTAGTGCTGTGGCAGAACAAAGCCCTGCGAAACAGGCAGGTATCATGGCAGGCGATCTAATCATTGCCGTGGATGGACTTCGAATGACCGAACAAAACTGGCGTGAAGTCAATCTACGCAAAGCCCGCGATGCGACCATCGAGTTACATCTATTTCGACAGCAACGTTTATTAACTGTGACGCTGCAACCCGCCCCAGCTGCATCAACAGTGGCCATTTTAACAGCAGACCCAGCCCAGGCGCCGTCGTTGCAACGATGGTTGGGCATAGGCGCGTAAAAAAAGCCGGCGTTGCCGGCTTCTTTAACGATGTTCTGACTTAACACTACCCTGCAAAGGCGATGGCACCTTTACCAACGCCTTCGTAGGCAACCACCTTGTACTGATTTGGCTCTTGGCGATTTAATTCATTGGCAATGAATTCGGCCAAACATTCGACCGTGGTATCACAAGGCACAATTTCAACGTGAGACTGAGGGATGACTAATTCAAACCACCCTTGAGCGGCTTGATAGCGAAAGGCGTAACTGTCATCTTGCGGTGCTAAGAATTGTAAGGCGTTTCCATCAACGACGTCTTCCGCACTGCCAAGGTAAATGTCTTCCCAACGTTCACACCAGGATTTATTTAACCGTGGATTCAACATGCCTTTGGTATAGATTTCAATGGTCGAGCGATGGCCGTGTGCAATGCGTTGGCAGTTACCATCGTGTTTTTTCAAACCATGACTGTAGTGATAATAAAAACTTTTGCTGACTTCTGGACGCAGCGTTAATTGCAGATTTTGTACATTGTCTGGCAATAACGACTTCAGTTGGGATGTTAAAAAATCACGAACCGTCTCAGCTGTTACTTTTTCTGCAGGGATAGCCACATGCGCTTGGTGCGGCCCTGCCATTGCAATACGGCCACGTTGAGTATCAAAGACTAAACGCTGAACGTCATCCACATCGGTGACTTGAATCGCTGGATGATTGGCAGGAAACGCCAATTTATGGTCGACAAGCTCGTCGATGGCTTTTTTAATCACTTTCTTAACCAGCGCAAAATCCAACACCATAGAGGTTTGGTCAAGGCCACCGTGCAATTCAACATCGACAATAAAGCTTTCGCCTAACATGCCACGTTGTTGACACAAATAAGAAAAATCGATGACAGTCAAATCTCGTACGAACAGGATCATAGTACTTCCGGCCAATGACAAAAATGCCATTATACGTGATTGTGTTGGCAACGCCCAGCTTAGCGCTTATGTTCGTTTAACCAGCCATTCAGCAAGCCGATTTGACCTAGCTTGTGTGCCGCATACATCAGCCGAATGGCGTTGCTCAGCAACAAACTATCACTCCATTCGGTTTTTTGACTGATCTCCTCATAACAGGCCAAGGCTTCAGGAGTGAGGTAGCCACGCAATTCTTTGCGTCCTTGAGATTTTTGTCGTTCGCGGTAACGCTGTTGTTTTTCCGCGTTCGACAAGGCTTTTTTTGACGACTCCATACTGTCAACTTCCGTTCATCAAAGCAGTTTACGCTGGTTGGGCACTAATCGGACTTGTCTAGCGTACAAGTGTTCGCTAAAGTGGGCCGGCATTTTTTGTGGGATCTACCATACATGACAACGAATACTAAGAATAGCTTTACCAAAGAAGAATTAATCGCATGTGGCGAAGGCCGTTTGTTCGGTGAAGGCAACAGCCAATTACCTGTCGACAACATGCTGATGATTGACCGCGTTTTACATATTTCGGAAGAAGGCGGTAAATACGGCAAAGGTCAAATCATTGCCGAGTTTGATATCAACCCAGATTTATGGTTTTTCGCTTGCCATTTCAAAGGTGACCCGGTGATGCCTGGTTGTTTAGGCTTGGATGCGATGTGGCAACTGGTTGGCTTTTTCTTAGGCTGGACTGGTGGCCCAGGCAAAGGCCGCGCCTTGGGTGTGGGTGAAGTCAAATTCGTTGGGCAAATTCTACCGACCGCCAAAAAAGTCACATACACCATTGATATGAAGCGCGTGATCAAACGCAAATTGTATATGGGGATCGGTGAAGGCGTCGTTAGCGTTGATGGCCGTGATATCTATTTTGCGGATGAATTAAAAGTTGGTTTGTTCCAAGATACGTCGAGTTTCTAAACCACGTCGCACACATGCAGCATCAAAAGCACAAACCCCGCGATTGCGGGGTTTGTTATTGCCGGGGGCCCTTATTGCCCTTTGCTAAATAAACCGATACTTCGGTCTTCCATGGCTTCGCGATAGCCACCGAGCCACTGTGAGCGGGCGTCGATACTTTGATACGGACAATTTTCTTTCGAACGGCCAGTTACGCCAGCTTTGTATCCCTGAGCATGAGCCCGGTCAAGACGATCACGTTTTTGTCTTTTCATACGGCAATCTTCCTCAACTTTCAATGATTCGAAACAGCGGTTCGCTACCTGCTGCCTCTTTATAGATAGCCCCCAAAGCCAAAAGGTTCAATGAAAGAAAGCCGATAAAAGCTATTGACAATAAATAACACCCTGAATTGGATTACAATTCTATGAATTTTTCTTTAAATAATTTTTTGGAATAAAAAGCCGTGAAATGGCATTAGAGGTCATTAGTTCAGCATTTTTTATTTCATCAACAAATAGCCTGAAAAAGTGCTTTCAGTCACTTACCATTCGACGTGTTTTTCGAAGGTGCTGTGCCCTCCACCACCCTTGCGGCAGTCAAAATTTCTAGCCTCGTTATCCAAAGCCGCGAAGACGGACAGTTTGTTTTATAAAGTTGATAACTTGCACCAATAAAAAATGCCAGTCAGCAGCACTGACTGGCATTGATACAAGCGCTTGGCGGCTTTAAGGCGACAGGCGCTATGAATGGTGGCGGCGGCGACGCCACATCACCAACGGCAATAACATCAGTGCCAGCCATGGCGTGGCCGCACCTTTACGCTCATAGGTTTCATTTTTCGTTGCAGAGCAGTCATCCACGGTGCCATTGGCAATTGGGGTTAACTGGACGGCCACAGTAATATTTTCTTTCACCAAGTTACCAGCAGAGTCTTTAACTAACTCGCCTTTGGCATCTCGTTTATCGACTTCTTTAATCGCCATCGCCAGCACCACGTTTTTATCATTGATCGAGGTTGCCGATACAATGTTATAGGTGTTGGCACAACCAACTAAGGTATTCAAATCATAGAATTTATTGTTGTTAATATCGGCGAGGAAACCAACGTTACGACGGGTCGAAGTCCCTGAAGTGAAGATCTCGGTGGTACCTACCGCAAAATTCTGATTATTGATGGCTGTTGGGCTGGTCGACGCAGTTTCAAACATGTCGGTGACCCAAGTCAGCGTATCGGTATCATAGTTGTAAACGAACATCTTGTTGCGTTCAAAACTTTGCAGAATTTTTGACGCATAACCGACAATGATATTTTTGTCGTTAATCGCCATCGCATAGCTACTCAGATAATCTTTTGGATTAATAAAGCCACGCACTTCATCGCCTTCAAACACCGCGGCATGCGTGGTGTTGTAGACATAATCACCGACGCCATACGAATAACGGATGTCAGTGCTATCGCTGTAGACTGAACTACCAACCGCGATGCCTTTGTCGTTAATATCCACTGGGTTGCTGGTATAACTGACCGCTGGATACTTAGCCAAACCATGGGGTTTACCGGTATTGCGATCACCAAAATAATTCAATGTGCGTACGACTTCGGGTACACCATTGCTGTTGAGTTTCCAAATCAGACCACGGGTGATGTAGCTACCGGTTTGCGCGTTGTTGTTGTAACACAACATCTGCGGCGCTGATTCACCGGTACAGCTCGATTTGAGACTCGCTTCAATGGACGCGTCCATACCGACGCTACCAAAACCGGCGATAAATCCTGAATTGCTAATCGCACGTGCATACGAATAACCACCGCCATAATCGGTGTAAGGCGGTTTTAAATAAAACTTGCCCTTGTCAGATTGCACTAACGCGGCCATATGCATTGGTTCTGGCACCCACAGTTTAACAGGTTGCGGGTTGGGCTCAGTATCCGTCGCTTTGGCTAAAAAGGTTTGTTGTTTATAGTTGGCCGATGCCACACCTAAAATCACAGACTCATCATTGATATCCATGAAATATTCGTTGTTGGTTGGCACCGCGGCTGTTTCACGCCATTTATACACTTGCTGGCTATCGGGGCGAAACGCAAACACGCCCGCATAACGTTGTACTGTGGCAAAACCGGCGTTGGCTTGTAAATATCCTTCCAGCGCGGCTTGCGCGTTCGCAGAGATAATACCGCGTTTCAAATCATCAATTTCATTGGCGGTCAAACGTTCGACTAAATAACCGGTATTGGCGGCATCAATGCGATTTAAATCCACCGGGAAATTGTACATGCCGTTGAGGTTGACCAGACTTTGATTGGCGTTATTCAAACCGGCTGGAAAACTTTGTTTAAAGTTGTCCGGTTTTGGTAACTCTTTAAGCTGATACATAGCTGCCTGTGTCGCAAATGACGCCACCATGGCACCCATTGCGAGAAACATCGGCGAAAATTTCATTCAAATCCCCTGCTTACTGCTGGTTTAATGCTTCTAATAATTCCCATCGCTCATAGGCGTGCGCCAGCTTTGACTCTGCGTCGTGCAATTGGTTCAAAATCGCGGAGGTGACATCAGAACTCTGGCGGAAAAAATCCGGGCCGTTGACTTGCGCTTGTAACTCACTGATTTGCGCATAAAGGCTTTCAATCAGGGCTGGCAATTGCTCAAGTTCGCGTTTTTCTTTGTATGATAACTTCTTCGCAGGCGAAGCAGAAGACGCTGGTGCACTCGGCTTGTCAGGTTTTACATTGTTTTGCACTTTGGCGCTAGTTTTATTCGCGTCTTGCTCTGCCAGATACCGTTGATAGGCGGTGACATCATCATAACCACCGGAGATATCAATTACTTTACCGTTGCCTGCAAACCACAACGAACTGGTGACTGTGTTGTTGACAAATTCACGGTCATGGCTAACCAATAACACTGTGCCTTGGTACTGTTCGAGAATTTCCTCTAATAGCTCCAACGTTTCGACGTCAAGGTCGTTGGTAGGTTCGTCGAGGATCAACAAATTACTGGGTTTCGCAAACAGTTTGGCCAGCAGCAGGCGGTTTTTCTCGCCACCGCTTAGCGCCCGAACCGGCGTGCGCGCCCGTTGTGGTGAGAATAAAAAATCGCCCAAATAACTCAGCACATGCCGAGTTTGACCGCCAAGCGTAATGTCTTGGCGCCCTTCGGCCACGTTATCTTGTACGGTGGCGTCTAAATCGAGCGCCATCCGGTGCTGGTCAAAATAGGCCACTTCCAAATTGGTGCCTTGGCGCACAGTGCCGCTATCTAATGGGTAATCACCAAGTAACGCTTTGATAAGGCTCGTTTTGCCGACACCGTTTGGCCCAACCAGCGCAACGCGATCGCCGCGCATAATTAAAATATCGAGGTTGCTAAACAGCGATTTACCTTCAAACGACAACGACATTTGCTGGCCTTCAAACACCATTTTGCCGGATTTTGTCGCTTGTTCGATGGAGAAATCTACTTTGCCTTGCTGCTCGACACGCGCGGCACGTTCACGGCGTAAGTCTTTTAAAGCGCGGACACGCCCCTCGTTGCGCGTACGACGGGCTTTGATGCCTTGGCGGATCCACACTTCCTCTTCAGCCAGCTTTTTATCGAACAAGGCATTGGCCTTTTGCTCGTCTTCAAGCATTTTGGCTTTACGGTCTAAATACTCGGCATAGTTGCCTGGATGGGACGTTAATATACCGCGGTCCAAATCAACAATACGGGTGGCAACACTGCGAATAAACGCCCGGTCGTGCGACACAAACAAAATGGCGCCGCTAAACTGTTGTAAGAATCCTTCTAGCCATTGAATGGCTTCGACGTCGAAATGGTTCGTCGGCTCATCGAGTAATAAAATCGACGGCTGACGAATCAGCGCGCGCGCTAAGGCCGCTTTACGCAGCCAACCACCGGATAAGCTCGCCAAGGTCGCAGTCGGTGACATCACAAACTGCTGGCACATGGTTTCAATACGCGCCTCTAAGCCCCAGCCGTCGCGAGCATCCAGTTCTTGTTGCAAGCTGGAAAACTCGCGCATTTGTTGCTCGCTAGCGTCCGCCAATTGCTCTGATAAGGTGTAAAACCGCTGCAGTTTTTCAGCTAAATCAGCCACACCTTCGCGGATAAAATCGGCGACGGTGACGTCGATACGGGCTGGCGGATCTTGCTCAAGGCGCGCCAACACCGCCCCATTGACCAGCACCATTTGACCATCGTCAAGATTTTGCTGCCCGGACATCACTTTTAACAACGAGGATTTTCCGGCGCCATTGCGGCCAACCAAACACACCCGTTCACCGGCGAACAAACTAAAGTCCACATGGTCCAAAATAGGATGGGTACCAAAGGCCAGACATGCTTGTTGAAAACGAACCAATTCCATCGATTTAGTCACTCACACTTGGCGATGCAGCCTGCACCGCAGCTATAAATTCAGCCAGCACAGCGGCATCAAACGGCCATTTTAGTAATAAACCCGCGCCATAGACCACGGGGATCTCGCTGCGAAACAAGGCAAAGGCCTGTTCATCATCGACAATGTCAACCACGTCAAACGCTACGCCGCTGTGCTGTAACAGCGCCTTGGCGTCATCACACAGATGGCAGCCCCAGGTTGAATACAGCGTCAGCATCAGCCGTTTTTCCATAATTCGAAACAGACATGAATATGCGGATTTCGAGCAAAATCATCAGGCAACGACTGCTTGCTGATATCTTTGATCTGCCAGCCTTGCGCGTTGAGGGCGGCCTCATCGAGTTTAAACTTGCGTTTGTTGTTGGAGAAAATCACCTTGCCACCAGGCGCTAACACCTTGCCAATCAACCGTAATAATTCGACGTGATCGCGTTGCACATCCCAGGTATTTTCCATCCGTTTGGAGTTGGAAAAGGTTGGCGGATCACAGAAAATCAATTCGAATTGGTTATGGCAGTTTTGTAAGAATTCCAGCACGTTGGCTTGGACAAATTGATACTGGCGGCCAGCTAAGTTATTGACAGCAAAATTTCGTTTCGCCCAATCCAAATAGGTATTGGACATGTCCACCGTTGTGACGTTACGAGCACCACCCAGGGCCGCATGCACGGACGCAGAACCGGTGTACGCAAACAAGTTTAAGAAGGATTTGTCCTTGGCTTGTTGCTGAATAGCACGACGTGTGGTGCGATGATCCAAGAACAAACCAGTATCTAAGTAATCGCGTAAATTCACTAAAAACTTCGCGCCATATTCGCCCACTTCTTTGTAGACGCCGACTTTATCCAACGCTTGGTACTGCTCTTTGCCTTTTTGTTTCTCACGAACTTTGAGCACTTGTTGTTCAGGTTTAATGCCAAGCACTTGCGGCACTAAATTAACAATATCAAACAAGCGTTTTTGCGCCATTTGCGCATCGACTTTGGCAGGTGGTGCATATTCGTGGATCACCACTTCGCCAGCGTACCAATCCACCGCCACGTTGTATTCAGGGATGTCGGCATCGTATAAGCGATAACAGTTAATCTGCTCGCGTTTGACCCACTTCTCCAGCTGTTTGGCGTTTTTGCGCAGTCGATTGGCAAAGGATTCGCTTTCAGCGAAAAATAAACTTGGCACTTTACTGCTGATTTGAACCTGCTGCTCTGTTAAATCAAACAGCGTGAATTCACAATCCAGTGGACCGTTGCTGAATTTATACGATTTTAACCGCGCTAATTTCAGCGCGCGTAATAAATCGGTGTTGCTGGTAATGATCGCCAACCGCCAATGCGCGAACTGTTGTTTTAATTGCAATGAGAACGCGGCGTACACCGGCAATAAGCCAGGTAAGTCCCCTAACCGCTCGCCATATGGCGGGTTGGTCACCACCACTCCAGGCACCGCTGTGGCTGGTTTTTGCAAGGTTGTGGCATCACCAACGGCAAATTGAATGAGATCTAACACACCAGCGCGTTCGGCGTTTTGTTTGGCTTTGGCGATTTGGACCGGGTCTACATCAAAGCCAAACAGTTGGCAATTGGCATCAAGTGCTTGGCGTTGCCCCAGCGCTTCGCCGCGTAATTGCTGGTACGCCGCATTGTCAAAATCAACATCGGCTTCAAAGGCAAAACGTGGACGCTTTAAACCCGGCGCGATATTACGTGCCAGCAGCGCCGCTTCAATGACTAAGGTGCCACTACCACAAAATGGATCCAGCAGCGGCGTCACTTTATTCCAACCACTGCGCAGTAATAACGCGGCGGCTAAATGTTCTTTCAGTGGTGCTTCACCTTTTTCTTTGCGATAGCCACGTTGATGCAGCGACGGCCCGGAAAAATCACGCAAAAACACAAAATGATGTTTCTCTAGGCGCAATTGAAAACGCACGTGCGGGTCGTCTTTGTCCACGTCTGGGCGGTGACCAGTTTTAGCGCGAAATTGGTCGGCAATGGCATCTTTTAGCCGCATCGCCCCAAACTGGGTGTTATCAATCGTTGGGTGTTTACCAACGCAATCAATGGCAAAGCGTTGTTTCAGTGACATCTGTGAGGTCCAATCAATTTGATTGGATACCTCGTACACATCGCTATCGGCGCTAATGGCGACACGGTCGATCTCACGCAAAATACGAGTCGCCAACCGACTCCATAAACAGATGCGCCACGCGTTTTGCAGCTCGGTGGTAAATTGCACCACGCCTAAGCCGGTTTTCACCACGCTGGCGCCTAACTGTGTCAATTCGCTGGCGAGGACTTCTTCAATCCCCTTGGAGGTTAATGCCCAAAAATGCATCATGGTTGGTCTCAATCGCAAAAAAAGGCGCTTAGTGTAGCAGAAACTGGCTTAAAAAGCGGAAAAACCTCCGCCGTCGCGGCTGAAGTTTTGCTTGGCATTGTGGGCTATTCTACGGACAATGAAGTACTTAGCAAAAAAGGGTTGTTATGCGGACGTTGATTTTACGCTGGTTAAGCTTGGTGGTGTGCCTACTCGCACCAAACGCGGATGCCGATGTTTGGAAGCAACACGGCTTTAAACCGATGGGCACACAAGCCTATATCGAAGTACTAGCCAAGGATGATGTACAAGCACAGCAAGCCATTGCGGTGGTGGAAGCCGAGTTTGCCCGCGTCAATGCGTTGATGAGCCCATGGGTGGAACGCAGTGAATTAAGCCTGCTCAATCGCGAGGCCGCACGCCAGCCCGTGACCGTCTCTGCCGAATTATGGCAGCTCCTCGCCCGCGCTCGTCAGGTGTCTGAGCTTAGCCACGGCGCTTTTGACATCACCTTTGCGTCGGTCGGGTTTAAATTTGATTACCGTCTGCACCAAAAACCCACTGATGCCGAACGCAAAGAGCAAGCGCAATGGATTAACTATCGCTACGTGCAGTTGATACCGAAGAACCAAGTGAAGTTCAGTCGACCGCAGGTCAAAATCGACTTAGGTGGCATTGCCAAGGGCTACACCGTTGAGCAAAGCATTCAATTGCTTAAAAAAATGGGCATTCGCCACGCCTTGGTGTCCGCCGGTGGTGATACTCGTTTACTGGGTGACAAAGCGGGTCGGCCTTGGCTCGTGGCGATCAAACACCCGCGTGCCGAAGACAAACAAGTGGCGCAGTTGCCGCTGGTGGACCAAGCGATTAGCACATCGGGCGATTACGAGCGGTATTTTATCGAAGACGGCAAGCGCTACCACCACATCTTAGATCCGAAAACAGGTCAAAGCCCGACCGAGCTGATGAGCGTGTCGGTGATAGGCCCTGACGCGACCCAAACCGATGCTTTGTCCACCACCTTGTTCGTACTTGGGCTTGAGCGCGGCATGCAACTGATAGAACAAATCCCTGGCTACGACGCGGTGTTTATCCGCAGTGATCGGCAGATGTTTTTCTCCAAAGGCTTACAGCAGTAAGCCTTTAACAAAAAAAACATGCCAGTCAGTGTGTCTAACTGGCATGTTTTAAGCTAAGTCCCTCAGGTTTCAAGCATATGCCTTCACTTGGGGCGTGCGATCAACTGGTTTTAATAGGCGCAAACGCGGTGAGTCGGTCTAGACTCGCGGCGTTGCCAAGCCCTTGAAACGGCACCACGGTTTGGAACCGGTTTTGTTCACCATGCAGCGCCATGTAATTTAACAACACGGTTTGCACCAACAAATTAACGTTGTTCGCCGCAGGCGTCGACGCGGTTTCAACCGACGCATCGGCGCGCATAAAGCCCAGCTGTTGATGGCGTGCTTGCTCGGCGACCGAGCCACCTAACAACGCGGGCCGCCCTGCGGGGTTATACACCAGAAAGAACGACGCGGCCGTGGATGAGTTATCGCCAGTCCATTCGCCTTTGCCGCGACCATCGACACTCATATCTAATCGACCGTTGGATGCAACGGAGCCATCGCTGAACACGTAAATCATCACCGGTGTTTGCTTGCGCGCGGCATATTCCAGCACCGCACCGATACACTGCCCGGCTCTAAAATCGCGCCGCTCGCCAGTACCACGTTCGCCCGTATGGTAATCAAAGCCGCCCATGGTGACAGTACCAGCGGCAGAATAACCGCTGAGCACCAGCTTCATAATGGAGGCGGTTTTCTGAAATTCGGCGTCGCCATTAAATTCGGCCACGCTAAAAATACCGGCTGCACCAACGATATCAGGGTCCGCCGCCGGGTTTAAGCTGGCTGGGTTACCAAAACGGTCGGCTAAATCAGCGCTTTTGACATAACCACAATTCACTAAGTCTTTCAGCACATCGTTGCGGCTGACATGCAGACTTTGCTGGCCTAATTTTTGCGCGCTAATACGCTGGATGGACTCCATGACCGCAACGGCATCGTTTTGATTGAGCAACCCAAACAAATCGCCCACATCGACCAAACCTGTGACATCAGTGGCGCGATCAATTTTGGTGGGCCGCCATTCAGGGTTATAGAACTCTGGCGGCATCATCGAATTGCCGCCCGAATCTGAACTGCGTGAACCAATTAAACGCAACAAGGAGCCATCTGCGCCTGACTTGGCGATCGCATACATCGGATTGTGCGGATTATTGCCGGTGTCATTTTCCGATTGTGTTGCAATCACCGCGCCGTTGGTATTGGCCTGAGTGGCGGTACCGGCTCGATTTAAAATACCTCGAAGCATGGCCGAATCACTGTGAAACGCTAAGCCCAATTGTTTATTGATAAAACCATTGGCAGGATCGGCGCTATTGACCGCACCAGGCACCATGTCAGCTGGTAAGCCTAGTTTGCTATAGCCTTGGGTCGACAAAAAATCGAACTGTCCGCCAGCACCACCGACTAGCACGTTTGAGCCTGCAATATTGGCACCACCGGCTAAATCAAAACAGATGAACGGGATTTTGCCGGCCCCTTGCACCGCGATGCCGCATTGTTTTTTTAAGGCCTCTAAATCGGCCGACAACGCCGCATGCGCCCTATTGGGCGCTGCAAACAGGCTAAGCACCGAGCCACCGGTTAAGATGGCGCTGCCAACCCCTAAACCGCAGGCTAGAAAATCACGACGGCTGACGGGCTTGCGGTGATCCGCGTAATACAAAGGTGCATCCGGATGCAGGGCTTTTTTACTTTTCATCGTGCGTCTCCTTAATACACCAAGGTTTCACTGCTGGCCAGCACTGCGGTACAGGCGGCTTTGGCGATGGTTTTACTACGTGCGGCATCACAGGATGTACCGCAAGCGGCAAGTCGCGTCATCAGCGCTGTTAATTCCGCGGTAACTTGTGGCCGTGGCGCGCTGTGCGTTGGCGACAAGGGCTGCAGGCGATTCAGCAGTAAATTTAAAAAGCTGCTTTGGTTCGGTTCACTGACAAAGCTGCTGGCTGGCTGATTAAAATCGATGCCCGGAAACCAAGTTGAACGCAAGGCGCTGTCCTCGATGGCCGCGTCACAATAGGCGATGCCCAGTTGGGTGACAGCCATCTGTTGCGAGGAGACAAAGGTGTCCAGTTGCGGATCCGACGGCAGTTGCCGCAGGATGGTTTGATACACCGAGGCCACTTTGCTTTGTGACATGGCAACGCCTGTCAGCTCGCTCATACTGGCGTGGATTTTTGCAAAGGTACGAAGGCCTTGGCTCGCCGATTGACTAGCTTGGATATCAAAGCCTTGCTCGTTGTAACTAGGGCTCACTCTGACATGGCTTTTGTTGCCTAATTTGGCAAAGGATAAGAAAAACTCATCACTGCCAGCCCCGCCTTCACTGGCGATGATGGTGCCAAGGTTAGATAAGGTCGTCGGTGTTTTTAACGCCGTGTTGGCCGGTAATTGCCAGGATTTTTTCAACCAGGCCTGGCCGACATCCACTTCTTTGCCGTTTAAGCCCAGCGCCATGCCTTCGATGCTCAGGTCACTTGGTAAACTATTGCCATTGAGATTCACCAATTGCGGTTGGCTGAATAAATACGAGAAATCATCAAACTGCGACACAGTAAACAGCACATAGGTTTCTGGCAGGTTGATTAAATGACCAATGCCAAACAGCAAGTAGAATTTTTGGCCAACCCCGACATCAAAGTTTTGTTTAATTTGGGTCGGCGTCAGCGCTTTGTTGTGGATAGCCAGCAACCGCACCGAGCCTTGCCATTGACGATTGCCATTGGCTTCATTCCCGACCATCAGCGCGAAGGTGTCATCCCAATCTTTTAACGGGCTGACCGCCTCGCGGGCGCCGCTATCGACACCATTGACAAAAATGCGACGGCCATTGGTCAAGTCGTAGGTCAGTACCACGTGCTGCAACGTGGCTTGCAGTAATTCCTTTGCATCCGGAGTCGACAAGGTGGGTGTGCCTGCCGTCCCCGTGCGTTCATTGCGTAACAAAAAGTTGTAGTTATACAGGGTTTGACCCAACGTGAAATTGCGGCTGATGCTGGAGCCGGCGTAACTGACAATGGCCGCCGGTCCTTCTTGTGACACATTGGCGGGTACCACCCAGGCTTCAATCGAAAATTCACCAGTTGCACCAATCAAGGCGGCGAATTTTTTACTAGCGTCGGTGGTGGCTTGGCCGCGGCCGCTGGTGATATGAATACCCCAGCCGGTGATCCAACGAATGTCCCCTTGTAAGGTTAAGTTCGCTGCAGGCTCAATGCCTGACGTGTCATACGCGATCGCACCTTCGCCAGTTTTAAACTGATAAAAAGCAATTTGATTGCGTTCAAAACGTCCGCCGCTTGAGGCCACCACACCATCGGCCAATCGCAAGGCCTTGGACGGCACTAAGCTAGCATCTAATTGGGTGGCCGGAATGGCATCGGCAATTTTTTGAATAGCCGCCTGCATGGTGGCCGCATTTTGCGCACAATCGCCCCAGCAGTTGTGGAATTCTTTACCCAGGCGCTGCACCAATCGCGACAGTTCGACTTTATCTAAATTGATCAATGGCTTGGCTGCATCATAAGCCGTATCGACATTGCTGTGAGCAAAAAATGGCGCTTGCGCTTGCACCGATGACGGGGTGTGACATCCCACGCAAAATTGACTTACAATTGGATAGACATGGGCTTGATACAAGCTGCTGCTTGCAGGTAAGGCCTTACTACTGCCGACATCACGGGCCGTTGGCACCACCAAACTGACCGCCGACTGGGTGGAAGCGGTGGTATTGGCCCAAAGTTTAATCCACTGCGTCATCGTATCGGCGCAGGCCTGTGCGCTGGATAGCCAACAGTTATGACCACCGGCCACTTTTAGCACAATTTTTGACGAGGCCGGATCGGCCAAGTTGACCAATGGCGTGGTGGCCGCATAGGCTAAATTCACATCATCATTGCGAGCAAAAGCTGGCGCGGTTTTACCTTGCACATGGCAGCTACCACACCGATTGGTTGGCGAGACATTGTCCCAAAACGCAGTTTTGTATTGCTGGATGTCGGCGGTTTGTGCTGCCGGACCTTTGTACACCTCATCCGGTTGTTTCACGACAGGCGGCGGATTACTTTCCACTTCAGCGCCACCACAACCGCTTAGCAACGACAATGCCAGCAGCAACGTGAGCGCAGCAACGCGTTGGCGAACGCTTAACAGGGCTTGTAGACGGTTCATGCTCAATTCCCCCGACAATACGCCGCAGTTTCTGCGAACACTTGCTTCATTTTGTAACCACCGGCCTTAAAGTTGGCGGTGATTTGACTTAAGGTGGTGACATCGGCGCTGGATTCTGCACTGCGTAAACACACCGTTTTAAACACCTTTTTCACCTGGCACTGCGCAAAGGCACTGCTGTTGGCAAGCTCTTGCCCTAAACTTTTTGCGCCACGCCCCTTACCGGGCAAGCTGGTATCCCAGCCCAAGGCTTGATTGCGCCCTTCGCGCCAGTAGTTTTCCCAGTCATCGGTTTGGGTAACAAAACCAAATGGAAACGAGCCAGCGTTGATTAAATATTTCGGTTGTACCCGCGTGCCGGTGCTGGCGTGTGTGGTACCGGCGCCTTGGTAAAAAATTTGGCCATTGCTGCCGTCACTATCGCTAAATTGGTAATCGTAATAGGCAAAGGCTTGCGCTAACGGGTCCATTCCGGCATGACAGCCCACGCAGCGGTTGTTAAAAATACGACTGTCGCCACCTGGGCTTCGGCTGACATCTTGGCGAATGCGGTCTACAGGGCGCGTGATGTCTTTGATCGGCTCTAAGTCGGTGCACAATTGGCTCATCAGCGTAAACCGCAGCATGGCGCGGTTAGTTCCTAGATAAAAAAATGCTTTGGCCCCGGCTCGGCTGGTCATCACACCGGCGGTGGCATCCTCTGGCAAGCCGTTTAAGCTCGATTGTGACTGCGCCACCAGATGTTGTTTTAGATCCACACCTTGTTGCTCTAAATACAGGTAATGACTGTTACTGTTGGCTTGATATGGCGGTGCTTTACTGGCGCTATCCCCCACATACAACACCGAGGTTTGCAGCAGTTGCCGGTAATCGACATCATCGCGAATTAAGCCAATCACGGTGGCGGTGTAGTCATTCAGCGGTTCAAACACATCTTGATCGCGGTTGGTATCGGCAGCTGCAAACAGTTTCAACGTGGTGCGATAAAAATCAGGGTGTTGCATCGCAATATAGGCCGCACCGATGGCATCGCCATTGTCGATTTTTTGCTGCATCTGCAGAAGTGTCGTGGCATTGGCAGGCACACCCGTCAGCCGATCATGCATCTGTTTGGCTTGATCCAAACTAGTCGCAGTCGCAAGGCTCGAGCAAAAAGCCAGGCTCAGTAAGCCTAGTGTCCATCTGTTGTTCATTGTGTGTCTCCCATGTCTACCTCGAATCACCTGTACCTCTAACAACCTGTACCTGCCCCACACCGTGACTTAACCGGGTAGGAATTCAATGGTCCATTGCGAGCGGGTTAAACTCACCTCAGCCGGTCCGAACTGCACCGTCTGCAAGCGAAGCTGCAGTTGGCGCTCTAACTTCGCGTCCCCCAGTTCGGAGACCACGATCTTGACGGATGACACGGCACCTTGCGGTGTGATCACCAATTCAAACACCACCTTGCCGCGTAAACCGGCATTTTGCCGTAACGCCCGACTGTACAAGGTGTACAAACTACTTTTATTGGCTTCCAGAATTTGCCGAATTTGCGCTTCACTGCGTCCCGACGTCCCGCTGGACTTGCCGTTTTTATTGTTGCCTTTGGCGTTGGCATCTTGTTTAGCGACGGTGTTTTTATCGGCAAGCCCCTGTAACGATACCTCGCTGACCTTGGTGGCGCCTTTTTCCGACAGCGCCACGCGACCGACTTGGGTGGCTGCGCCAACCGCTTGAGCTTTGGCAAAGCTGGCTTGACTGGCCGCACCAATCACTTGCCGTTCTAACTGCACCGCTTGCGTGGCCGTGCTCGCCTGATTGACCGCCACTTGCGTTTGCGTGGTATCAAAGGCTTGGCGCAGTTCAGCTAAATCGTCTTTTAGCGCCAACAACCCAGAGTTTTCGGCCACTTCGCGGGCATCTTCTAGCGTCGCGGCTTGGTCTTTGGGCTTGACGGGCTGCGTTTTACTGGCAGCGACCGGCTTTTCTTTTGGTTTTTCCTTGGGCAGCGGTTCTGGCTTTGGTGGCTCCGGCTTTTTGAGCTCGACCTTCGGCGGCGGTGGGATCACCTTCTCGGGTAAGGTCAACTCGGTCAACGGCACTGGTGGTGGTGCCGGTATGGCGGGCGGCTCGGGCAATTGGATCTGGGGCACCACGGCAACCAAGGCCATAAACAGCAAAAAACCAGCCGCTTGCAGCCGATGATAAAGACGGTCATCTCGCCTTGCACTATCCAAAGCCCATGGCCGCACTGCTGCCGATGTGGTTAGCGTGCTCATAGCTGACCTCCTGTCGTGCCAGCACCGCTGGCAGCAGGCGCTTGCTCAGGTTTTAATTCAACCGCCAGGGACACATTACGAAACTCGGTGGCGGCGCAAATGCTCAGCACTTGTTTTAGCAAGGCATACGGCACCTGTTTGTCGCCAAGCACCGTGATGGCGCGGCCACTGGCTTGTTGGTCGACCGGTAACTCCCCTTGTGACTTGGCCAGCGCCGACAGTTGCTCGGTTAACACCCCCCCTAGCTGCGCCATTGCGGTTGGATCAGACAATTGACCTTGCCAAATGATCTGGCCTTGCAAACTCACTTTATCGACATGCACCGACAAGGCCGCGGTTTGCGCTGGCATTTGCTGACTGCTGGAGCTTGGCAACGCCATTTGACTATCACTTTGCAGCAAGGTGACTTCGCTCTGATTCACCATCAGGAAAAACACCAAAATAGTGAAAATATCCATCAGCGCCACCAGGTTTAACTTGCTCGCTTGGGCTAGGCGCGCGTTTTGCTTGGCTTGCCGTTTCGCCCGAAATGACATCTTCATGGCGTTGCATCCTTGGGCGGCAGATTGGCTGGGCTTGTCGCTGGTGCCACAGGCAGATCGGCAAAGCTGATACGAGGAAACAGCTCGGCATCGACCACCGACGCAGCAACCACGGTTTTAAACGATCGCACCGTGTCCATCACCTGCACTATGGTTTGATACGAGGTGTCATCGGCCAGAACCAGCGTAATGTCTTTTTTGTCCAGACTCTTTTGTTGCAGCGTCAACTTTAAGTCTTGTAAAAAGCTCGACAGCGCCTGCACGTCATGTTCACCCGACGGCAGCTGAACAAACTCACGCAGCGGCTGGCCCGCTGGGTAATTCACCACTAATTTTTGCGCATGCACTTCGACCTCCAGCGCTTGCGGCTGTTCGGCTTCTTTTTCCAGCGCAGCCATGGCCTTGGCCGGCAGTTGCACCTGCACCACGCGCATTTGATTAAACACCATGCTGAGCAACAACACGGGCACCAGCACGATCATCAGATTCATAAAGGAGGTGATGTCGAGCTCGGCGTCGGTCGTATCGACCTTACGCTTTCTGAACATCCTGCCATCCTTGTTGTTGTGACAAGCTATTGAGCAATTTCATGCCGACCATCTCCATGGCGTCGATGATCGACGCGGTGCGACTTTGCAACAACGAATGTAAGAACACCAACGGAATCGCAGTCATCAAGCCAAGCGCTGTGGTGTTCATCGCCACCGAAATACTGCTGGATAACAAGCTGGCTTTTTGCGCCGGATCGGCACTTGCCACCGCCGCAAACGCGGTGATAAGACCCATAATGGTGCCAAGCAGCCCCAATAAAGTGGCGATGTTTGCCAAGGTGCCCAGCATCGGCGTGCGTTTTTGCAAGCGCATGCTGACTTCAAGCACCACTTCTTCCATGGCGTATTCGATGTCATCGCGGCGATGGGCGCCTTGCATGCGTTGAATGCCATTGTCGAGCATGGTCAGCACCGCCGCATCCGATTGACGCGCTTGTTGGCTGATGGCTTTAATATCGCCGCTTTGCAAGGCGTGACGAATGCTCTCCAACGCTTGCTGATTTTGTTGCTGCACTTGGCGCAAGAACCACCAACGTTCCAGCGCAATGACAAAACCGACAATACACATCAAGCCTATTGGCGCCATAAAAAAGCCACCGTCTTGTAAAAACTGAATGGCTGCATCAAAAAAACTCATGGGTTACTCCTTACTGCTTCGACTGCGGCGACTCACTGTCGCTTGCGGTGTTCTGGTTAGCATTGATAAAACGTAAAAAATCGTCACGATCCAACGGTTGCTGCTCAGCCTCGGTTGGCTCGGCCTCATCGCCATTCATCTTGATGCGCGCCACACTGTCTTGCCATGGCAGCACATAAATGGTTTTGGGTTGTTCTGGGTTACCCCGAATGGTCGACTCGATATCGACAGTGGCTATCGCCGTGTCAGGGCGAGTGTCGGCCGAAGCCGTCCCAGCGGGCTGAGCCGGCGTGCCACTATCGGTTAATGTGTGGCTTGCGGTGTCTGTTACCACAGGCTCACTCGGCTTCGCCGCTGCAGGCGCTGTCTGGGCTTGGCTCATCGCCGCCCACAGCAGCGCCGTCAGCGTAAAAAGCCGACTCACGCCTTTGGCTTGACGTTTGGCCCGGTCACAGGCTTGCGATGGATACCACTTCATGGCGCCTCCGACATCATTTGTTGGGTGTTCTGCTGAGTGCTCTGGTCAGTCGCGGGCTCTGCTGGCGTTCCCGTTGCAGGGCTCTGGCTGTCGGTCTTAGGCAAGGCTTGCTGCCAACGCTCGACCGCTGTATCACCGGTTAACTCCACATAACGCTGATAATGCAGCGCCGCTTGGCTTGGGTTGGCCAAATACAGCTCGTACAAAATGCCGAGATTGCGCTCGGCAGGTGCAAAGCGCGGGGCCGCGGCGATCGCGGCTAAAAAATCTCGCTCCGCCTGGCGATACAAGCCCTGCTGTTTGGCGACAAGGCCGCGCAGATTTAAAGCAGGGGCATGGTTGGCGTACGCGTTTAGCAAGGAGCTTAGGCTGGAACTGGCAAGGTCAAATTGTTGCAACCGATACCAACAGACGGCTGTCATGTATTGACTGTGCGGATCGGCCAACGGTTTTAACAAATCAACTGCATCGGCATAACGCCACTCGGTGATGGCTTGCATCGCCGCCTGTTGGGATTGTCGTTGAGCGTCCGTCAAGGGCTGTGCCTGCGACCCGTCTTGCGGTTGTGAAACCGCTGCTGCGCTGGCGGTCGTTGGTGATGACGCAGTGGCATCGCCAGCGCTAAGCGGCGACTCTCCTTGCACTGTGCTGCAACTGGCCAGGGTGACAACAAACAGCGCAGCCAGCATCGCTCTGCCAAGGCTCGCTCTGCCAAGGCTACGCTGGCTTGTCGTGGCTACGGGGTTAATTAAACGGGGCATTCAGCACCTCCGGCAATTCTTCAGGCCGCTGATACTTGGCAGGCACTAACTCGGCTAAACGCTGCAAACTTTGCCGTACATGCTCATCGACATAGTCTTGCTGCAACAACAGCAGATTTTTCTGATAAATAGCGATGGCTTGCTCTTCAAAAGGATAGGCTTGCTCTTCGAGCAGCAAGTTGTACTGCTCAAGGGCTAATTCATCCAAACCGCGCGGCCGTTCAGACGCCAATAGATCCTTGGCCAGGCTGCGATACAGCTCGGCGATCTGATAATTGGCAGCAGTGACCACGCTGCGATCGCCTAAAGACATCGCCTGCTCGAACGCACTAATGGCCGAGGTCATCAAGCTACGTTTTTTGCCAAGGCTTTGTTTCAGTGGATGCGTGAGTGCGACATTGCGGCTTTGCTCGGCGAGCTGTTTAGCATTGTTAAGTGCCGCGCTGGCCGCAATAAAACGGGTACGCTCGGTGCCAGCCCCCGCCGCCAGTTGCTCAGCCTGCAGAATTTGCGCGTACAAGCTCTGCTTCACGTTGCCTTGTGCTGGTGAGCTCGATTTAGCTTTTTTGCTGCCTTTGGTTTTATTCGCCACGGCGTTTTTACCAAGAGCCAAGCTCGGCATGGCGTCTAACAACAGCAACTGCGAATATCGCGCCTCTTGCGCGGCGTCATGCGGTTGCGGGAATTTGGTGACATAACGCTGCCAGAGCGTCAGCGCCGTGTCGCCTTGTTTTGCTTTGCCGGCGGCGGTTGCGGCATTCCATAGGGCTTCGCGCTCAATACGCGGATCTGCAGTTTCGTCCGCCATTTGTTGATACAAGGCGGCGGCCGCTGCAAAATTTTGATTGGCATCTTCAAGCGCCACTAATTTGGCTTGCGCGCTTAAACGCCGTTCGGAGCGCGGATAATCGGCTAAGAATTGCCTTAATAGCGAAGCGACTTGCTCTTTTTCGGCTAACTCGATTTGTTGCCACGCCGCCGCTTCATGAAATTCAGAACGCGGTTGTTGTAATAATTTGGTCAATAAGGCTTGTTGGGTTGCTACCGGCGCGGGGCGCTGCGCTTGTTGATACACGGCGCTGGCCAATTGGCTGGCGAGCTGCTTGGTGTCTATGCCATTAGAGCCGTTGGCACCTTCTAGGCGCGGCGCCTGTAATAACTGCTGCAGGCTTTGTTCAGCCGCTGCATAGTCTTCGCGTTGCAATTGCAGCTGGCTTTGCAAATACAGCGCTTGTTGCTGTGTCGCCTGCTGCGCTTTGGAAACGGGGGTTGGCCAATGCAACATGCGGTCTGCTAGCGCTAAGGCTTGGCTTTGCTCACCGGCATTAAACAGCTGTTGCAAGCGAGACAGCGCCACTGTCAGCGCCTCGGGGTGCGCAGGAAACTGCTGGTAAAACGCCTGTTGGATGGCAAACAGTGCACTATCTTTATGCTGGCTATCTGTTTGTGTGTGATCCGCTTGCTTGCTGTCCCCTCGTTTGGACTTGCTGGCGACTTCCACTTGCCGATACGCGGCATCCTGCGGTTGGAACAAGCTCGCCGCAACAGCCGGTGCCGGGCCATAGGCCAGTTGTTGATACAGCGCAATCGCTTGGTCGTCATCCCCTGCTTGCGCCAAGGCTTCAGCCGTTAGAAATTGCAGATCGGCCAGATTGTAACGCGTGGTGGTCGATGCTGAACTTGCCGTCACAGTGCTTGTGCCTTGTTGCTGTAAAATTTGCACCATGGCGGCATAATCCGCTGCAGCCTCTCGAAATAAGCTGGTGGCTTTTGCACTGGATTTAGCCGATCCCTTTGGCGACGCCGTCTGTGTCTGGCCTTGGTGGTAAGCCTTGCTGGCAAAATACTGCAAGTATTGCAACAGCGGTGGTTCCAACTCTACCAATTGGGCCGGACGAGCAAAGCGCCAGTAGTCACTGCTTGGCCCAAACAGCACAATCAACTGACGTTGTTCAGCCAGTGCCATCTCCGCCTCGCCACGGCTGAGCAGCGTTTGGATCAGTTTTAACTGAAACTGCACCGCTTCGGCATCTTGCGGATAGGCCTTAACAAAGCTGCGATAGGTGTCATAACTTGCGGCAAATAATTGTTTATTGGCTAAAAAATCCGCCAGCGCTTGATATAGCTCGGCGATTTGTTGCATCGGCCGACTCGACACGCGGCCATCTCGGTACGGGGTGCTGTCAATCAACTGCTGCAACGAGCTGGCTTGTTGTTGATAACTGAGCGACACCGACAGGATCTGCAGCAGTTCCGCCCGCAGCCGTTGTTGCTTGAGGTCATCTGCGTCAGCGCCAGCCAATCGGGTATGCTGGTACTTAGGCTCGGTTAAATCCAAGGCTTGTAAAAACAACCGATCGGCGTTGGCGTACTGCTCTAATTTGAACTCACACCACCCCGCCATGTACAAGGCGTGTTGCTTTAATTTCACCGACTTTTGCGCCAACACTTGCTGATAGGCGTTGAGGGCATTGGCAAAATCCTGCTGACTGTAATGAATATCCGCTTTGCGAAACCATACCTCGGCAGCAAATTCGCTGTCGGGGTAGCGCGTGATCAGCGCATTTAATTGCGTTAAGGACTGCGCAGTATCACCCAATAGATCGTAACTACGTGCCAGTTGATAACGGATCAGTTCGTTATTTAAATCATCGGGATAGTCGCGCAGCAACGCTTCATATTGCACGACTAACTGCTGTAATTGCTCACGCTCTGACGCGTCCGGTAAATCAGCGCTTTGCACATGCTCGGTTTGCATTTGCGATAAGCGATAACGAATTTGCTGGCGCGTTTGTGGCCCGGGTTGCAGTGCCAAGATTTGTTGATACAACTCGGACAACTGCGCGGCACCGACCTTGGGTTTGGCTTGATAGACACTGACATCAAAGGCCGGCAAATCAGCAAGCGTGGCGATAGGTTGTTCAGGAGCGCTACTACAACCGGCAAGCAGCACCAAGGCGATAGGGGCAAAACGAGGCATGGTCATGGCTGCTCCTGCAAACGTTCTTCCAACAACCGCGCCAGCGCTTGTTTATTGCGCCGCGACCACTGGGTCAATTGTTTCTTTTGCATACTGGCTTTGCGATAAAAATGGCCATTGAGTTCAGCCAACAAGGTGGTTTGCGCCTGTGTCAACGCGGCAAGTACGTTGGCTTGTTGTGCCTTAAGCTCGTCTAAACGTTGTCGCTGCGCCGTTAAACGCGGTGTCGCATCAGGTTGCAGGCTTAAGCTCTGGATGCGCTGCTCTAACTTTGGCAGCAATGACGAGATAGCCTGACGCTGTTTTTGTAGCTGCCAGTGACTCTCTGCACGTTGCTGCGCATATTGCCATTGCAACAGGCCTTGCAGTCGGTCCAGCCGTTGCTGTTGCCGTGCCAACAGCGGCAATTGATCCGTTGCCGTCGACTGGGAAGACGACGCCTCATGCAGGCGTTGCAGTCGCGCCTTGGCGCGCTCTAGTTTTTGTTGCTGCATAAACAATGGCAAGGGTAACCAGGCCTGTGGATACACCTGCTGCGTCGCTTGGTTTGCCTGTGCGGAAAGTTGGTCAAACTGCTGCGATAACTGCTGCCATTGCCGACGTAATTGAGGCAATTGCTGATGCAATAACTGTTGCTGTTGCGCCAGTTTAATCTCAATCACCCGCTGCAAATGATCGATACGCGCCAGCTGCTTCGGCGCCATCTCGGTGAGCTTCGCCATCGCCTGTAAATCTTGTAATTGTTGATAGAGCTGGCGGTCTTGTTTGACTTGATAACGCTGCCACGGTGTTAACTGGTTCGCTTGCAGCTCGGTTAAGGTCAAAGGCTTCAGCTGCTCGTTTTGCGCCAGTTGCGCACTGTAGTAGTCATCCGCCCATTGATAAGCACTAAGGGCCTTGGCTTTTTCGCCAAGCTTTTCCAAACCGATGCCGATGCCATGGGCCGCTTGCCAGCTGGATTTTGCAAGCGGATGCTCGCGCAATAACTGCTGATACACGCCAAGTAGCAACGAGGTTTGGCCGGACTTATCCAAGGTACTGGCGTATAACTCAAGCGCTAATTCATCCAAGGCGGTGTGCTGTGGAAATGCCGCGAGCACCTGTTGCGCACTGGCATAATCTTGTTGTTTGACAAACAACTGGGCACGTAACAACTGCAAATACTGCAGCACTGCGGTGGTTTCTGCATCGCCTTGTCGCACCCACTGCGGCGTAAAACCAAACCAGCGTTGCCAGAACCACGGATCGACGGCGTCATCAAGCTGTGCCGATAACTGCTCTTGCCATTGCAGCGCTTTATCGACATCGCCGCTGGCAGCGATGGCTTGAATTTGGTTGATGATCACATAGGGCATTTCGGCTTGGCCATCTAAGGCGGCAAAGTCCGGTTCAGTTGGAATAGCGATGTTGGGCCAGTCTAAAATTTGCTGCAGTTGCTGCTGCACACCCTGCAATTGCGGATTGTGCTCGATGCCGGCGGCATACTGTTTGGCGCTGACTTTATCGCCGCGACTTAACAAATAGCGGCTGTAGCTCAACAACGCGTATTGGCGTAAATCATTGGGTAATTGATCGTCAGGCTGTGCCAGCACCTGTTGCATCAAATCAGCGGCTTGTTTGGGCAAGCCGATTTGCAGTAACAAGCCGCCTTTGAGTAAATCACTGCGCGCGTTATGCAGGCGCGTTTCACCCTGCGCCTGACCTGCGACATCCAGCTGTAACAACGCATCGTAAGGTTGATCGAGGTAAAAAAACCAAGCCGCTTGGCGATAGGCTTGTTCCAGCGGCTGTTGGCTAACCAATTGACGCTCGGCTTCATACTCTTGGCCATGGGCCAAGGTCGTCAGCAGCAACAAAGAGATGGAGAAAGACAGCGCCAAGCGTTTCATCATCAATGCGCCTGTGTCCATGGCAGAATTTGAAAACTAGGCTGGTAGTTGCCTGCATCGTCATTGACCTGCAATTCCAGGCGCACACCTTCACTGCCTTTTTCAAACTCATAACTGACGGCGCGGCGATACTCGCGATTGTTCGGGCCTTTGCCGGTAAAAATGGCGGTTAAGCGATGTTTGCCGGCATCGACATTGGTTTGCAACAAGGGCTGCACCGCGCCATTGGCAAGGGCCGTTAATTCGGTCTCGGTGTATAAATGACTGCCGACAGGTTCATCATCCAGCAGCAATTGCACGCCTTGTAATTGGAAGAATTTGCCCTGATCGACCGTGACATAAAGCCCAAGCTGGGTTTCAGGCGGATATAACAACGCTTGCTCGAGTAAAAACAGTTCGCGATTAAGCGCGATCACTTGTTGCTTTAACCCAGCCAGTTCTTGTTGCCCTGACGACATTTGAGCTGATGACACGTCAGCTGACTTGGGCGTGGTTTGCAGCGGGTCCGCCGCCATGACAGGCAGCGACAGCGTCGTGGCAACGAGCACTACGAAAGTCCACAGGGCATAGATCCGATCCATGGCTAATCCTTAAAAATATACACTGAAAAATGCTCGGATCACCTGGGCATCCAGCTGATACAAGGGTTCACTGCCAGGCGTGACGTTACGCACGCGCACATCCCGAAAGTTGTTGTAGCGGTATTGCATCCGATCATATTGCACGGTGATCTCCGGCTCGACTTGGCGTAGCGCTGCAAATTTTGGCAATTTGTAAGTCAAACCAACGCCGGCGGTGACATCACTGAAATCACTGAGCTCTTTATCGCGTGCCATAAAATTAAGCTGGCTTTGGTAGTCGAACAAATCGCGATAAAAATTGGCTTGGCTTTGGCTGTAATGACGCAGCCGCGCTTCAAGCGTCAGTCGATACGGCAACGGGTGCACATAACTGAGTTCAACATCATTAGATTGAATATCCCAGCTGTCTTGATAGGCTCGAAGCGTCAAGGTGACTGCGGCGCGATAAGGCAAATAATACTTATTAACCAAGGCCAGTGCGGCGGCATTTCGGGTCCGTGGATAGACTTCACGTTGGTAGCTATACCCCAACGGCGCCGTCGGATCGACAAACCGTACTTGGCGGTACGGGTTGTTTAAATACCCTTCGTCTAAATTGATCTCGGCATTGAGCGCCATGATCCACTGCGCCGTGATGATTTGGCTGATCCCCAGCCGATAATTGTTGCGTTTGACTTCGTCTTTGAAACTGGCGTCGCCGTTGCGGCCAACCGTGTCAGAGCCAAGCGCCGTGCCGATACTCAGCGTGGTCAAGCCACCAAAGGTATCGTGGGACAGATCAAAACTGACAGTCTTGGCTTGATAATCATTTTCTTTGCTTTGGGTGACATTGGCACCAGGGCGAGAGCATGAGTGTTCACTTTTTGAACGACACCTTCCCAAGCCCCGCTTCTAACACTGTATCCAAGTAATCTTCATCCATCATCAACGCTCGCATTTTGCGCGGCACGCTGAGTTTGCG
>JACCDZ011004683.1_pt1 | contig 32505 bp, 21 predicted proteins | sample 7449551 | NCBI WGS metagenome assembly JACCDZ01 (sample SAMN15323452, study PRJNA562643) | freshwater metagenome | isolation source: river surface water | place: USA:Blue River Watershed | collected 2017-08-18 | reverse complement strand
TGCTTTTCTAATGGCTTCTTCTTGAATGTTATTTTTTTGATTGTTGTTTTTCATTTTTTCTCTCGATTATAAAGTTGATTGCATTATAACCTATGAAAAAATTTACACACTTAGATTAACAGACCCCGGAAAATGGCAACCTCCTACAAATACCTCTCATAAGCAATCAAATTGTCCGATATTCGCGGCTGATATTCTTCAGCGGGTCTACATTGTTTACACTACAAAACTAGTAGCTAGACATAATGGCACTAAGTTAATCAACAACTACCCCGCCTCGCAGACCTGACCACTTTAGAGTGTCAGGCAAGCTTGGCACCCCTTCACAAGTGAAGGGGAATTTTCAAAAGCTTATCATTTATTCCCCTTCGTTAGCGAAGGGGGTGAAAAGCGTCTGAAAGAAGCAAACAGTTTTGCTTCTTTAGCTTTGAACGCCACAAGCTCTGCGCGTGAGGCTGACGGGGTAGTCATAAAAATAGCTTAACTTAGTACCATTAGTAGCTAAACACACTCAGTACTTGAATTTAGAAAGGAGAACTTATAATGCCTAATGAGGTTGTACTAAAGCTTTTAGAAGATATTGAAAATGGTCGTATAAAGTTTGCTGACACGGACACTGAGAATCAGTTTTACGGGTTGCTAGAAAAAATTATCCCACAGCTTGAAACGGATGAAAATACCATTAATGACTTGCAAGACCTGGTTAAAGCCGATGAGAAATCTGAGATAAAGGCGCATGAAGAGAAGAATTTGCTTTTACAACATATTGACAAAATTGAGTGGGAACTGGCGGAGAAAGAAAAGCGTATCAATAATCTTGTCTCGGATAACCAGATTGCACACGAAAATAACGAACAAGATAATTTATACTGGCAAAAGAGGGTAGAGGAAGATAGGGAAAAGTTTTATGCACAGGCATCTGATTTTGATGAATTGGTCACAACGCACGAGAATAAATTATCCCAATTAATGAAGCAACTTACTGATTCCGAAAAAAAACTTAAGCAATATGAACAGGACAACAAACAGTATCTTGAGCAAATAGATAATAACGCCCGTACTGAGAGGCAACTGAAAGAAAGGTTAAACGAAAATAACAAAAAAATTAAAGATCTTACAAATGAGCTGAAAACTAAAAATAATGATTTTAATATTTTCCTCGACTCCTACGACAAACTTTTAGCAGCACAAGAGGAATCCCAAAAAAGTAATGAGAATGACAAGAAAAAAATTGATTCGTTTCAGAAACAAGTAGATTTACTTCAGAAAAAAGTAGATTCACTTCAAGATGAGATGAACGATCAGTCACAAAAATTCAAGAAACAAGAGGAAATTTATAGAAAACAGATACTAGATGGCGAAGACATTATTGCTGAGTCTAAATTTCAGCTTCAAGGAGCGCATAAGCAGATTGAACGTTTAACTAAACAGCAGGTGACTAAACCTTCAAGCCTAGAAGATGAGTTGAAAGAAATTTCATTACGAGAAAATTTAGAGACAGCGAAAAAAAATATTGAAAAACAAACTCTACTGATAGCTGATCTTCAAAAGGAGCTTCAGGAAAAGGAAATATCTTATAAGCAGTCATTGGAAGAAAAGGAATCTCAACATTTAAAGGATACAGACGAAATAGCACACCTAAGGAAAGACATTGAAAATAACAGTAATGCTATTGAAGAAAACGAGAAAAATAAGCTCAAGATGCAGAGTGATCTTGAAGAAAAAGAACAACAGATTAACAACTTGAAAAGTCAGGCTGAAAAGACAATAGAAGAACAAAAAAATCTCGAACAAAGGATAATTGATTTAGAAACAAAGCTCAAAGAGGCTACTAGTACTTATGAGCAAAATCAACTGCAGCTTGAAAACTCTGGTAAGCAGCTTAAAGAAGAGCTTGAGCATGAAAAGCAAAAGCTTGCAAACCTAACTGACGAAAACGATAAACTTAACCAAAAGAACTTAACGCTTATAAATGAACAGCAAAATAAAATTAAAACATTAGAGAATACGCTCCGACAAAACGAAGAAAGCAAAGCTAAGATTCAGAATACGCTTAATGAAAAAGAGCAACTAATTCAAGACTTGAAAAGCCAGGTTGAAAAGACAACACAGAATCAAGGGCAGCTCATACAAAAGATAAGTGATCTACAAATAAAGGTTCAAGAGCTAGAAAAGCAAGTTGAAGAGAAAAACATGCTACAGCAAGACTTAGAATCAAAGCAAAAAGCATTGAATGAACAAATAGAAAAACTTAACAAAACCAACGATGAGCTAACGAAAAAACAGAGTGATGATCTCGCAATTATTTCCAAGCTTGAAAGTGAACTCGTAACGCACAAGGAAAAGATTAAAGAAGCAGAAGAAAACGTTAATGTATTAACTAACAAAGTATCTAGTATTGAAAACGACCTTAGGCAGGAGAAGCTAAAGCTTGAAAACCTAACTACAGAAAAACTAGCGCTTGAGCAGCTTACAAATGAATATAAAAGTACAATCAATACGCATGAAAATAAAATTAAAGAATTAGAGAATACACTCGAAGAAAACGAGAACAGTAAATCTAAGGTTCAGGAGGAGCTCAAGGTAAAAGACAAGGAGCTTCAAGCATTACAAGAAAATAAGACCCAGCTTGAAGAAAAGCTTAAGGCAGCCCAAGATTCATTGGAACGGTTGAAGATTAACCTTAAAGAGGTTACTCAGAAGAACCAACTGCAAAAGGAGTCTATTAAAGCAAACAACAGCCTCATTAATTCCTTGAAAGATGAACTTACTCAAAACAATAAAAAGTTACAAAACGAGCAAAAAGAATACAACGAAAAAATAGCAGCGCTTAACAAAACTAACGATGAATTCAATATACAACAAAATCGTGATAAAGAGACTATTTCCAAGCTTAAGAAGAAGATTGAAGAGCAAAATCAACAGAGTGATAAATTGAAGGAAAAAGTTGCTGAGATAATTAAAGAGGCAGCTAATGCTCAGGAGCAGCTTAGCTCGACTAAGCGTATGCTTCAGAAATTAACTGAGGAAAACGAGCAACTTCATCAGGACAAATTAAAACTTGACGAGCTTAAAAATAAACATACAAATACAATTAGAGAATTAACCGACAAAAAAGTTGAAATAGGACAGGCATTAGAGCTAACGAAGCAAGAGTTACAGATCTTAAAAACTCGACTTAAAGAAACAGAATCCCAACGTTTGAAGGACACAAACGAAATAGCAAAACTAAGCAAAGAAGTTGCAGAGAAAGCTATTTTAATTGAGCAGTTACAAAAACTCCTCAAGGAGGGATTCACGCAATTAACAGTGGAGAAGAGTAGTGACTATCAGATTATTAATAATAAAATCAGTGAAAATATTTCTGATCAGAACTTTGATTTTAATCATAAAGGTAAGCCAGATCTTAAAATAGATAATGTTATTCGTGAACAGATTAGGGGAACTAATGAACTGGATTTGAGCAAAGAAAGCCTCAGTTTATTTTCAGATGTAAAACAGGATCCAAATCTAAATAAAAATTCAATTCAGCATGTGTATTCTGTTGAAATACTGCCTTCTCATACTCGAGATGCTGCTACACAAACGTTGGGTAATGCCCATAAAAATACTTATCAGCAAAATGCAGATAAGAAATTTATTGATTGGCAGAATATTGTTCAACTCATTAGGCGTATTGGCGGGGAAACTAAAGTTGGGGACAATCCAGAAGCTTTACGTCAGTGTATAGCAGAGCAAAAAATTGATTTTACACGACAGGATAAGAGCTTTACCTTATCTCAGAACAAATCGACAAATGCCATCACTTTGGAGAGCCATCAAGCTTCCTTTGATCATTTCGTTGAAACCCTATCAAAACTAATAAACGAGCAGCGAAAAGTAAAACCTGATAAAACAATACATATTGCCTTCAAAAAAATTCCTGACCTGAATAAGGAGGAGTATCAAAAAGCCCTACAAACATTATCTCAGCACCAGAATATTAAGATAAATTATGAAGGTGGTAATCAGGTATTCGCAGAAGCATTAAAGCAAAGTAAAGCCGAATCTGATGGTGCACTGAAGCTATTTAATGAGCAAGAGAATCATTATGGAACAGAAAAATCGAATCTAATATAGTAAACGATGGGTTAAACGATGAAACGTGGTGGCTATATTTTTTGCTAACACGCTTCAATGATGCCAGCAGCTCCCATGCCTGCACCAATGCACATTGTGATCATGCCGTATTTTTTACCTGTTCTTCTTAAACCATGCAGTGCCTTAACGGTTAAAACAGCACCTGTGGCGCCTAATGGATGCCCCAAAGCGATCGCTCCTCCACATGGATTGACCTTGTTCTCATCGAGCTTTAATTCATTAATAACTGCCAAAGATTGAGCGGCAAAAGCTTCATTTAATTCGATCCAATCGATATCTTTGAGCTGTAAATTTGTCTGCTTGAGTACCTTGGGAATTGCCTTAACAGGACCAATACCCATGACCCGAGCGGGAACCCCTGCCACGGCAAATCCCAGGAATTTTCCCAGTGGTTTTAAGTGGTGTTTTTTAAGATATGCTTCACTGACAAGCACCACTGCCCCAGCCCCATCGGATACCTGCGAGCTGTTGCCAGCGGTTACTGAACCACCTTCAGCAAAGGCAGGCTTAAGCTTTGCCAATGCCTCTAATGAGGTGTCTTTACGCGCGCCTTCATCGATCTGGATCATTTGCTCTTTATCAATAATCTCGCCTCGAGATTCATCTGGTTTTCGGTGATGCACTTCCACTGGAATAATTTCATCATTAAAGTAACCATTTTCAATCGCGTGCATGGCTTTTTGATGACTTTTTAGTGAGAACTCATCCTGCATTTCCCTGCTGATATTCCAATCTGTTGCCACATTCTCAGCAGTAATCCCCATGCCATAAGCAATGGCAACGTTTTCATCTTTGGTAAAAATGTCACTGCTAAAAGAAATATTATGCCCACCAAAGGGGATCATACTCATCGACTCAACACCACCTGCAACGGCAACCTCCATGTTACCTTGGGCAATTTCATTAGCGGCGATCGCAATCGATTGCAAACCTGAGCTGCAATAACGATTAATCGTGAACGCAGGCACAGAGTCAGGCAAGCCTGCCAATAAGGTTGAAATGCGTGCGACATTCATCCCCTGCTCACCTTCTGGCATAGCACATCCAATGACCACATCGCCAATATCTTCAGGATTTACTCCTGATGCTTTAACCGTCTGTTTCAAAATATCTGCCAGTAAATCATCTGGACGCTTTTTTGCAAACCCACCACGCTTGCCTTTGGTTACTGCCGATCTTTTGGCAGCTACGATATATACATTTTGTTCGTTACTCATTATTTAATAAACTCCTCATTAATTTCTTAGCGGTTTCCCTGTTTCTAACATATGCTGCATTCTCGCCGCACTTTTCTCAGACAACGCCAGCTCAACAAAGTTCTCAAGCTCACGCTTTAATAACCAGTCTTCAGAAACATAAGTGTCTTTTTCAATTTCACCACCACACATCGCATCCGTTAAATTACAGGCAATTTTATAATCGTGTGCTGAAATTTGATTGCCATCACGCATATTGACCAAGAGCGCTTTAACTGTGGCAATTCCCGCTTCACCAAATACTTTAATTGCTTGCTTCAATGGCGGTTGATAACCGCAATAGGTGAGATATTTCGCTTTTTCAATGGCGACGCTTAGAATCTCTTTACTATTCATAACAACGGTATCACTATCGCGTAAAAATCCCATTTCAATCGCTTCATAGGCACTGGTTGCCACTTGCGCCATGGCTAAATTTTTGTAACGTTTTTCAAACTCCTTCCATGGGTCTTGTGCCAAGGATGCTCGTTTTGCCATCTCTTTTGAGCCACCCCATCCTGGAATAATCCCAACACCTGCTTCAACCAGACCAATATAGCTTTCATGTGCTGCCACCACTGCATCACAGTGCATAAGTGTTTCACAGCCTCCACCAAACGCAAAGCCCTTGACTGCCGCAACCACAGGAATCCTGCTGTAGCGCAGCTCTTGGGTAATTACCCGATGCCCCTTTTGAATCACTTCATATACCGCTTCCTTGCCGTGCATCATAAATTTAAAGCCAAACTCTTCCAGGTTGGCACCTGCTGAGAAAATGTCTTTTTCCTGCCAGATCACAAGACCCTTAAGCTTTTCTTCAGCAACCTTAATCGACTGTGATATACCCTCTAGAACAGCATCCCCAATCGAGCACATTTTGCTCTTAAAGCTCAAAATGCCAATTTCATCATCCATACTCCACAAGCGCACGCCTTCATTTTCATAGAGTGTTTTTGTGAGAGTTGTGCTGTGTTCACCCAGCACATAATCCTGAATGAGCTGACGCTGATAAACGGGCAGTTGCTCACGCGTGACAAGCGCATTATCACTGAAGCTAAAGGATTTATTATTACCATAAACTCCTTCTTTCAAACCATGAATCCAGTGCGGTAAAGCACGTGTTGACAGTGTTTTGCCTTGACGAATATCTTCATCAATCCAGGAGGCTACTTGCTGCCAGCCCGCTTTTTGCCAAATCTCAAAGATACCTTCCTGCCAGCCAAAGCCCCAGCGAATCGCCAGATCCATATCTTTGGGGTAGTTAGAAATCTCTCCCACTAAACATGCGGCATAGTGAAAACTCTCACGAAAACATGACCACAAAAATTGCGCTTGTGGATGCGCCATCTCTCGAAGCTTTTCTAATTTCACTGCCCAGTCTTTTTCTGCCAAAACTTCCGTGACTTCTTTATCTGCTTTTTGATCTGACAAGCGATAGGTTTTTGTTTGAAGATCTAATACTTTTAACCCATCCTTGTCTTTAACATAAAGCCCTTTGTTGCTCTTTTGCCCATAAGTACCTTGTTCAATGAGCGCACTAATCCACTCAGGTAACTGATAAATTTTCTCCCAGCCATCCTGAAGGTTATCTTTCATTGTTTTAACCACATGAGCAAAGGTATCAAGTCCTACCACATCAGCCGTACGATAGGTTGCACTTTTAGCGCGTCCTAACCTTTTACCTGTTAGCGCATCAACAACCTCCAACGGGATATTAAAGGCTTCTGTGTAATAACAGGTCGTCAGCATTGAAAAAACACCCAAACGGTTCGCAATAAAATTAGGTGTATCCTTAGCACGAATAATGCTTTTACCCAGGTTTCGTACCAAAAATGTTTCAAGCGTATCCAGGGCTTCTGGCTTCGTTGTATCGTGTGGAATAAGCTCAACCAAAGGCATATAGCGTGGCGGGTTGAAAAAATGTACGCCACAAAAGCGCGCATGTAGATGTGAAGGTAAGCTCTCAGTCAGTGAGTTAATACTGAGACCTGAAGTATTTGAAGCAATAATGGCATGTGAAGAAACAAAAGGCGCAATTTTATGATATAGCTCTTTTTTCCAGTCCATGCGCTCAGCAATCGCCTCAATAACTAACCCGCATCCCTCAAGTTGATTAAGATGATCATCATAGTTAGCAGGAGTGATATAAGATTGTGCCTGCAACGAACCAAAAGGCTTTGGATTAAGTTTTTGTAGCTTTTGTAACGCGCCATCAATCAGGGCATTTGGTGCACCCTCTTTGGCTTTAAGATCAAACAACACCACGGGGATTCGTGCATTCGCAAAATGGGCTGCAATTTGTGCACCCATAACACCCGCGCCCAATATGGCAACTTTTTCGATGCCGTTATATCGAGTCTTAGGTTTGGCGCTATCTGTGCTTATATCAGGGAGAGGAGATTTCTTATCTGTTGCCTGAGCTTCGGAAAACTCATATCCAAACACCGACAGATAACCGCGCATCGCCTGCTCTTTCGATTGCCCCTTGATGGAGTCCCACGCCATCCATTTGGCGCGCTCTACCATTTTCAAGACCGATGGACACTTGCCTTCAACATCGCCCACGGTCACCTGCTTGTAAAAAGCATAAAGTTTTAACTTTTGATTATTATCAGGCTTAAAATCAATACTTGCCTCGCGCACTGCCTGTACCATCTCATTGAACTTCTGCTCTAATTCACTTACTTGCTCAAGTTCACTCATCTAAAGGGTCTCCTTATTGTTTAGAGGAGTTATGCACTTTTGCTGATTTTTTAAACTACCCCGTCCGCACGCCTGACCACTTTAAAGTGGTCAGGCAAGCCTCCACCCCTTCCTAACGAAGGGGAATTTAACAAAAAGCTGTCCAACATTCCCCTTCACTTGTGAAGGGGTGTCGAGCCCGCATGACCACTCTGGAGTGGTCAGACCTGCGAGGCGGGGTAGTGCAGCAAAGGTGTGTAACTCTAGTTATTGGAATAACCACAAGGGCGTATGCAATACGCCCCTACGCAATACCTATATATTTTCAAATAATTGATCCACCAGCGTGCTTTTATCACGCATTTTATGCTTTGCCTCATAGGCTTCATGCCATTCTGGATGCGCGTTTTTAGGTCCTAAAGCATAAGGTGAAAACTCATCGACCTGAATAACTTCATTGGCACGTTTTATGACTTCTTTCAATAAAACAACCTCATCATCGGTAATCACATTGTGCTCACGCGCCTTATCGATGAGATCATGCCAGCTTGCTTTGGGTAAAGCTCCCGCCTTGATCGCTTCCTTAATTTTCTTTTGCACAGGAATCGCCATAAGTACCGACTGATATGCAAGCTCCACGCGCCCTACAGGATCCTTGTCATCCTCAGGCACGTAACACATTGACTTCATGCGCTTACGTGTGCCCTCATCTGCCAATAACGCCGTTGCTACCTTGTGATCCAAATGATCATCGGGTTTCTTATAAGGCTTGCCATAGGGAAATGCAATAAAACGTAAAGTGCTGGCTAATGCCTTATTTGGGAAGTTAATCAATGTCTCATAGAGTGCATTTTGCGCTTCGTATAGACAGTGTTGCAAACTCCAGCTGACAAAAACATCATCATACATTTCTTCAGCATTATCTTTGTAATACTTCAATACCGCACACGCCATGTATAGATAGCTCATGACATCGCCCAAACGCGCCGATAACCGCTCTTTGCGTTTAAGTGCGCCACCCAGGGTAACTAATGCGAGATCATTAACACAGGCATACACCGTACTTAGACGCGTAATACGTTTATAATATTTATTGAATTTTGAGCTATATCCTTTTGCGGTGGCGCCACAGGTTAAGCCATACCAAAAGGTGCGCAAGCTGTTTTTAATCATATAACTCATGTGTTTTTTCATTAATTTTGAAAACTGTTCAAAACCCGCCTTTTCATCTTTATTCATTAAGCTTTCTGATTCATCGCGCACAAAGGGGTGACAGCGCATGGCACCTTGTCCAAAGATCATTAAGTTTCGCGTCATAATATTGGCTCCTTCCACCGTGATACCCACTGGCGTTGCCTGATAGCCGCGTGCTAAGTAATTATTTGGTCCCATGATAATCGCGCGTCCCGCATGAATATCCATCGCATGATTGAGTACTGTGCGCCCCATTTCGGTTAGGTGATATTTGGAAATGGCTGATGCCACTGAAGGTTTAATACCTGCATCGACTGCAGCTACCGTAAATTGTCTTGTCGCATTAGCCAAATAGGCAAGCCCACCCATTTGTGCGAGCTTTTCCTCAACACCATCAAAATACCCAATCGGGGATTTAAATCGCTCTCTAACCATGCTATCAGCGGAAGTCATGACACTGGATAGCAAGGTATTAGCCGTACCACATGCAGGAAGTGAAATGGCACGCCCAATGGACAGGCACTCCACAAGCATTCGCCAGCCTTCACCTGCCATCTTTTGTCCACCGATAATCCAATCTATCGGAATGAACAAGTTTCTGCCACGAATGGTACCATTCATAAATGCCTGCGATAATGGATAGGCGCGATTACCAATTTCAAGCCCAGGATGATCATGTGGCAGCAGGGCACAAGTGATGCCTTCTTTTCCAACATCACCCAATAATTTATCAGGGTCATGTAACTGAAATGCCAAACCAACTAATGTTGCCACAGGCGCTAAAGTAATATAGCGCTTATCAATATTCTCCAAACGAATGCCCAACACCTCGCGCCCATTATGCTCACCTTTACACACCACTCCTTTATCTGGCAGTGATGTCGCGTCAGACCCTGCGGTGGGACCCGTTAGCGCAAAGCAGGGAATATCAATACCTGACGCAAGCTTTGGTAAGAACATCTTTTTTTGCTCATCGGTACCATAGTGATGCAAAAGTTCGCCAGGTCCCAAAGAGTTAGGCACCATCACAGTCACGGCAGCTGAAACACTTTTAGTCGCAATTTTCATCACAATTTCGGAATGCGCTGCAGCTGAGAAACCTTTACCACCATACTCCTTGCGGATAACTAGCCCAAAAAAACCTTTCTCACGAATAAAATCCCAAACGGCAACAGGTAGATCACGATCAATGTGTGTAATCTGCCAGTCATCGATCATAACGCAAAGCATTGTAGTTTCGTTATCTACAAATGCCTGCTCCTCGGAACTTAATTCGAATTTCTTAGCACTATGTAATGCTTCAAAATCAGGCTGCCCCTGAAAGACTTCTTTTTCGTACCAGCAATCTCCCGCATCTAAGGCCACTTGCTCTGTCACTGAAATGGGCGGCATTGATTTTTTACTTGCTTTGTAGATTTTTCTGATCATGAATTTTTCCTTCTCCATCTAAAAACTTTCTTTTCGAGCCAGGCTGACGGGTCTGACCACTCCAGAGTGGTCAGACGGGGTAGTTTAAAAATCAGCGAAAGTGCGTAACTTCAGTTATTTACAAGCCACAAGGACTTAGCGCTTCAAGCAATGTAAACACCCATCTGAGTCGAGCTTCCTTTTCATGTTAGGTAGCAATATAACAGTGATCTTGTAAAAAATTAAGCATGGGCAGCAAAAATATTACTAACTTCAGTTACATGCTTTTACTAAATCTTATCCAAATACCACCGTTAATGTTTCAATAAGTTGTTTCTCTACTGTTTTCACTGACTGACTGCCGTCAATTAGCACACTCGTTTGCGGATTTTCTGCCACCAGGTGTAAAAAGACTTCGCGCGCGCGACTAAAAAAATCAATTTTCTCTTGCTCAATACGATCCAAAGCATTCCTTGATTTGGCACGTTCAAGCCCAATTTCAGGATCAATATCTAAATAAATCGTTAAATCAGGTTTAAAATCACCCAACAACAGATCATTCAACTGTTTAACCCTATCAAATCCAAGCTGCCTGCCACCACCCTGGTACGCTAAGCTTGACCAATTAAAGCGGTCACTCACTACCCATTGATTATTACTAAGAGCAGGCTTAATGAGTTTCTCAACGTGTTGCATGCGACTAGCGTACATAAGCAAAAGCTCAGATTCAGGAGATAACGCCTCTTCTTTGAAGGGTGTAACTAACAACTGACGGATCTTTTCTGCAAGAAAGGTCCCACCTGGTTCACGCGTATAAACCACATCGATCGATTTAGCTGCAAAATAGCTTTTCACAAACGCAACGGCAGTGCTCTTTCCAGCACCTTCCAACCCTTCGATTGCAATAAACCTTGCCTTTTGATTTGTCTGCATTTTTTTCATTTTTTTGCTTGACCCACTATAGTTTTGCTTTGTCCTGTTTGCTGATACTGTACTTCTAAAATATTATCCAACAAACCACTCACCCCAAAACGAAAGTATTTTTTATTGATATAACCATCACCACAAATTAAGTGCGCTAAATCAATATATACTTGGGCTTCTGTCAATGTTCTAATGCCACCTGATGCCTTAAAACCAACTGTGGCGCCTGATTGTGCAATTGCTTTTAACATGATTTTTGCCGCCTCCAATGTCGCGCCAACAGGAGTTTTACCCGTGGAGGTTTTTAAAAAATCAGCACCTGCTTTAATCATGTCTTTACTTATCATGGCAATCAATTCGCTAGACAATTCACCTGATTCAATTATCACTTTAAGCTTGCGCTCCTGGCATAAATCTTTAGCCATTTGCACCATTTCAATGGCGTTTTTTGACTCACCTTGATGAATATAATCGTGATAAGGAATCACCAGATCAAGCTCATCAGCACCCGATTTAAGTGCATCCTTAATCTCTTTTTCAACCGTCAGCAATGAATTTGTGCCCCGTGGAAAATTAATCACGGTTGCCAAGGCAATTTCAGGATCAAGCTTCGGCTTTAGATATTCGACAAACTTTGGATATACGCAAACAGCTGCCACTTTGGCAATCGGGTTTATAGATTTTGTTACAAGTTCATTCATTACAGAATAATCATCCGATTCATTCAAGGAAGTCAAATCCATCAATGAAATGATTAACGTAAGCTCTCTACTAAAGACCATGAGGCTCTTTTTCCCTAGTAAAAATAGAGGTTCCATAAGCCAGGGGAGTTACCCCCATATAATCGGCAATACTCTGTCCAATATCGGCAAAACTTCTGCACTCACCAATACATTCTGGACTTATCTTCTTACCCCACATCAAGAAGGGAATATGCTCACGCGTATGATCTGTGCCGTGCCAGCTTGGGTCACAGCCGTGATCTGCTGTAACAATCACGATAGTCTCATTATCTAACGACGCATCCAGTTCAGGTAAACGCAAATCGAAATACTCCAGTGCTTTTGCATATCCTTCAATATCTCGCCTATGCCCAAAACTGGAGTCAAAATCAACGAAATTAGTAAAGATAAGGGTATTTGGCTGCGCACCTTGATACGCCTTTAGCGTGACATCAAAAAGCTCCTCTAAGCCTGTTGCTTTAAGCGTTTCACTAATCCCCTGGTGCGCGTAAATATCGGCAATTTTGCCCACTGACACCACCGTGCCACCAGCCTGTGTCAGCTGATCTAATAGCGTTGGCGCGGGTGGTAAAACAGAATAGTCTTTCCGATTCCCTGTGCGCACGTAATCCTGTGCCGATTCACCTATGAATGGGCGTGCAATCACGCGTCCAACGACTAAATCCATTTCATCCAGTAACTCTCTTGCCACTTTGCAAATATGTAATAAGCGTTCTAAGCCAAAATACTCCTCGTGTGCTGCCACCTGAAACACACTATCTGCCGAGGTGTAAATAATCGGTTTATTCGTCAAGCAATGCTCAACACCATGCACTTTTAACACCTCTGTTCCTGACGCGTGACCTGCATCAATCACGCCATGATCTAAGTTGCAACGTTTCATCCACTCATCAAGAAATGCTTTAGGAAAAACAGAAGAACCATCATGCTCAGTTTGCGCAAAATAATGCCAATCAAACATGACAGGAACACCTGCAATTTCCCAGTGTCCGCTTGGGGTATCTTTGCCTTTGCTATTTTCAACACAATAACCGTATTTAGCCTCAATTACTGGCGCTTCCTCAAACAAATCCCTCGCTAGTTTACGCCCACGACTTAACTCAGCGGCTTTTTGCAGACCGCGTCGCGCGAGATTTGGCAAATGCAATGATCTTTTATATTGCGCGCGATAATCGACGATATGTCCTAAAGTATCAGCACCTTGATCACCAAAGAATGCTGCATCTTCCGATTCACCGATGCCAAACGAATCCATCAGTAATATCACCACTTTTTTATTTTTCAGCATCTCAAAAATTTCCTTTGATATTTCGGCTTAGACAAAATTTCCGCCCAAACAAAAGAGACACGGTCATTCCCGCCTGGACACTCTAGAGGGTCAGACCCGCAAAGGCGGGAATCCAGCTTTCAAACAACCCTAACGACTTCGCGCAGGGTAACGGTGGGCGGAAAGATAGTCAGAGCCGATATTTCAAGAGTTAGACCAGAATAGACTCTCACTAAATTCGCTAGAATATACTATACCACTCATAAACCATTTTACAGAGTTTCTTGCTTTGCATTTTGCGTGATTTTGGCAAGTTGAACTTTGGCAATAGCGAATGTGTTAAGAAACAATGAATGGTTTCATTGTTTTAGCAAATGAGCGCCCCCGCGCAAGTTCCTAATGGTTTTTGTTATTGACTAGCATAAAACCTGACTGATGCAATCTATGAATTTCCCGAGAGGTGAAAAATGCCTGCAATACCATGACCAACTTATCGAATTCGACAGCTATTTTGGCATAGGTTTTTTGATAGGATGACTTGATTAGGTAGTAATAATGGGAAAGCTCTAAGCTCGCCATTTTGCCTATATCGCTAAAATAAACTGGTGATACGCCTAATCTTTGCGCGCGCTTTGAATACCAGCCCGCATAGATTAGCGCACTGTCTAAAACGTTCTCCAATTGGTCGATATTTTGTTGACTAATCCCTGTAAGCAACATTTCAGCAAATACCACCTCTTTCAAAGCCGTATTATTCACATTCCTTAATAGAGCGTACACCATAAATGCCTCAATATCCTGATCCAAGTCAACCCCAACCAGTCTCTTCCCATCTAAAATAAGTTGATAGAATGCCTCAATGGCAGTATTGGCAACTAACATAGTAACTCCTACAATCGCCTGGGTCCTATAGCAAGCAAGTATAGTGCAAGTTATGACGCAAAAGTTTAGATGATAAAGGTTTTTAGAGATTAATCCTGTTGATACTGCGCTTTTAGCATTTCATAGACCGCTCTAATTCCCATCGCCTCCCCGCCAACAGGGCGCCCTGGCATATGAGTGATATTCCATGCCATCAAGTCAAAATGAAGCCACGGGGTATCACTCTCCACAAAGCTTTCTAAAAACAAGGCGGCACTAATGCTTCCAGCATAAGGCGCTGAGGCACAATTCTGAATATCGGCTACTTTACTATCCAATAACTTTTTATATGGCTGATATAGAGGCAGTCGCCACACAGGGTCTTGCACTTTGTTTGCAGCCTTAGTCAGTTTCTCCGCCCACATCTCATCATTAGCAAAAAACGCTGCTATTTCAGTGCCCACTGCCACGCGTGCCGCTCCTGTGAGTGTGGCAAAATCCATAATTAAATCAGGCTTTAATCTTGAACCTTCGGTCAACGCATCTGCCAATATCACACGTCCCTCGGCATCGGTATTGGTGATTTCAACCGTTGAACCATTGTACATTTTAATCACATCACTAGGGCGATAAGCATTGCCTGAAATTGCATTTTCGACCGCTGGAATAAGCACGGTTAAACGTATCGGTAACTGGTTATCCATAATCAAGCGAGCCAACCCCAAAACTTGCGCGGCTCCCCCCATATCTTTGTGCATCAAAAGCATACTACCTGCAGTTTTGATATCTAAGCCACCCGTATCAAAGGCAACCCCCTTGCCAACCAATACGATATGCGGATGTGTTTTGTTTCCCCAGTCTAAACGGATCAGTCTTGGGGATCTTATGCTCGCCCTGCCAACAGTATAAATACCGCGATAACCTCTCTCAACCAGGACATCACCAACGATCTCAGAAAAAGAAGCCGAAAACGTTTGTGCGAGCTTCTGCACTTGATGCGCTATTTCTTCAGGTCCCATGTCTTCTGCTGGTGTATTAATCACATCGCGCACCAAATAAATTGCCTTCAGCATTTTTTCAACTTCAGCAAATTTTTTAGGTAAGTAAAGTTTGATACTATTCGACTTTCTTTGTGACTTATAACTTAAAAACTGATAACAGCCTAAACCAAACGCCAGATAAAAAAGCTCCGATTCAACGACTCCAAAAGGATCCACTATTTGATAATCTTCATGCGGTATACTCTGGCAAATACTCGCCATTGACCACATGTCATTTATATCCATCACAACCAGAGCTGCCGAAAGAACCCCATCACTTTTAAACAGTAGTGCTGTTTTACCAGCAGCTGCTTTAAATTTTTGTGCGTTTATGCAGTTTTGGATTGATTGATCTTGTTGATTTAACCAATCTGCGTACTTTTCAAGGGGAATAACAATTAAATTAACCGCCTCTTTTTTAAGCGTTTTGTAAAAACATGAAAATGCCATCTTAACCTCACTTTAGATCGACTTCAGAAATATTGAACATATTAACGGATTATGAGGAATTTATTAACTGGAGTTAATAAGAGATGATGGAGCAAGTAACTGATTAGAATTTTAGCCACGAATTAAAGAGTTGAATATCCTTTTCAGATAATGTGCCTGCATCAAGCTTTAATTGCAACACATCGGTAATATACTTGTATTTTGCTGTTGCAAGTAATGACATGCTTTCGTAGAGTTTCTGCAACTGATCAAGAACCTCGGTAATCGTTGAGCTTCCTACCTTGTAGCGCGCCTGATATTGCTCATATGCTGCCTCTCCTGCGATCACCGACTGCCTCAGTGCTTCGATTTGTTTGACATCTGACACTACATTATAAAAATCCGTTTCGACATTTTGCTTAATTGTGCGCTGTTGATTCAAAGTCGTAAACTCAGCAGCCTGGTAATTAAAAGCGGCTTGCTTTCTTGCCGCATAATCGCTCCCTCCATTGAGGATATTCCAGGTAAAGGTCAACCCAATATAACCATTACTGTAATTGCCCAATGGCAACCCAGCTGCATCTGCTGCAAATGCACTGCCTGCATTATCATTCACACTATAATTTGCGGTCAGACTGACATTCGGCAAAAAGCTGCCCACTGCTGCCAACCATGTTTTTTCCGCGGCATTTTGCGTGTATATCTGCGACTTTAGATTGGGATTGCTTGCCTGTGCCTTTGTGATCCATTCATCAATATTGTTCGGCTTTGGATTAGTAAAATTAACCTTATCCTGCAAATCTGCGAGGTTCTTATTCTCAACCCCCGTATATCGATAAAGAGTATAATAAGCTGACTGTAGGTCATTTTCGGCGGCTTTAAGGCTTGCTAACACGCTATAGTAGTTGGCTTCAGCAATCTTAACATCCACATCCGTTGACATCCCAACTTTAAGTTTAAGCTTTGACTGCTGAAGGGCGCTCTCTACTGCTTTAAGTTTTGCTTCTAAAAATACAACCTGTTCCTTGGCATTAAGCACATTAAAATAAGCAGTTGCGACATCTAAAGTAAACTGTTGCTTTTGTGCGCTGTACGTCTCTTCAGCACCATAGGCGCTTTGCTTTGCTGCCTGATAGGCTTGATAAGTTGAATAATTAAATAGCGACTGCGTGAGCGTAATACCCGTGGTGTAGTTACGATAGCTCCCACTTTGTGCTGTTTGATCGACTCGACTCATATTCGCTCCTGCATTTAACCCTAGATTTGGAAGCAGCTTACCTAAAGCAATCCCTTGCTGCATCGTGCTTGAGCGCATCGTATACTGGTCAGCTTTATACTGTGGAGAATTATCCAATGCCTGCTGATATATTTTTACCAAATTCTCCAACGGTACCTCTTTTGCAAAAGATGCGCTCACCGCAGTTAAGCCGATGGATAAACCAAGAAGGATTTTTATCTTAAAGGTCATACCTTTTTCCTGTGTTAAATTTCATTAAGTGCTAAACCCACATTATTGGCAGTCATAGACGCTCTTTTACCCACTTGCTCACTGAGCTCATTGCCTGAGGTAAGTTTTGTGGATTATTACCTCCAGCTTGCGCCATATCAGCGCGCCCACCACCCTTGCCATCTACCTGGTTGGCAATAAAATTAATCAGCTCACCTGCTTTAATTTTGCCAGTCAGCGACTTACTAACGCCCACCGCAATGTGTGCCTTTCCTTCATATTCTGTCGATAAGGCAACCACGACTTTTTCTTTCTGAGCTTTGTACTGATCGATTTTGTCACGCAAAACCCCCATGTCCACATTAGGCAATAATGCGGAAATCAAGGTGATATCAGCAATTTCTTGCTCATTGATTGCCAAGGCTTCACCTGAAGCCAGTTGCTGTTTCAGCCCTTTGATCATCTTATCTTGCACTTTAATTTGCTGCTGTAACTTCAGTAGTTTATCCAATATATTATCATCGTTTGACTTGAGCAACTCATGGATGGTTGTCAGCGTTTCTTCTTTTTCTTCAATATACCGCTCAGCAAACACGCCTGTTACTGCCTCTATGCGACGAATACCTGCGGCAATACCTGACTCAGAAAGAATTTTAAACAGTCCTATATCTCCAGTTTGCTTAACATGCGTGCCACCACAAAGTTCAATAGAGAAATCAGCAACCTTAAGCACGCGCACAATATCACCATATTTTTCACCAAAAAGCGCCATCGCCCCCATGGCTTGGGCATGCACTGAGCTTGTTTCAATTGTTTCTACAGTAAGGTTTTGCCGAATAATTAAATTCACAAGCCTTTCAACATCTCTTAACTGCGTGGCACCTAATGCTGAAGGATTTGAAAAGTCAAAACGCAACTTATTTGCCTCAACCAGTGAACCTTTTTGTTCAACATGAATACCAATTATTTCTCTTAGTGCCGCATGAAGCAGATGCGTCGCCGTATGATGTGCAGCAATTGTTTTGCGCTTATCTGAGATCTGTGCTGTCACCTCATCATCTACTGAGAACGTTCCTGTCAGCACTTTGCCAATATGCAAAAATGCCTGAGCTGATTTTTGTACATCATGAACTTCAAACGTGCCATCTGACGTCTCAATGAGACCTCTATCAGCAACCTGTCCACCAGATTCCGCATAAAAAGGCGTTTGATTGAGAATGATCACGCCATGTTCTGATGCTACAAGTTTATCTACCGCCTTACCATTTCGATACAGTGCAGACACGATGCCATCAGAAGCAGCAACTGAATAACCCAGAAACGTCGTTTTGAGTTCCGTTTTAATCATTTCGTTGTAGTCGATGTCGAATTTGCTTGCTGACTTGGCACGCGCCTTTTGTGCTTCCATACAAACCTTAAAGCCAGCTTCATCAACCACTAACCCTCGTTCACGTGCAATATCCGCAGTCAAATCCAAGGGAAAACCGTAGGTATCATACAGTTTAAATGCAAGTTCTCCAGAGATGATGCCCCCATTTAACTCAGTCACACTTTCTTCAAAAACGCGCATACCATTACTGAGCGTTTTTTCAAACTGTTGCTCTTCTTTTTTTAAAGCATCTTCAATCACGCTTTGTTTTATTTTAAGCTCAGTGTAGGTGTCTGCCATGCCTGATACGAGTGTATTGACCAACTTATAGAAGAAGGTTTCTGTGGCTCCAAGCTTGTAGCCATGACGAATAGCTCTTCTAATAATACGTCTTAACACATAACCACGTCCCTCGTTGGCAGGGAAAACGCCTTCAGCAAGCAAAAAGGCACAGGCACGTATATGATCCGCCAATACTTTCAGGGAGGGATTCGTGCGATCTTTTGTCCCCACAATGCCAGCGGCGGCATGAATGAGTTTTTGAAACAAATCAATCTCATAATTGCTATGCACATGCTGGAGTACAGCAGCAATCCGTTCAAGCCCCATTCCCGTATCAACCGAAGGATTAGGCAATTTTTCTAAGGTGCCGTCAGCTAAGCGATTATATTGCATAAACACCAGGTTCCAGATTTCAATGTAGCGATCGCCATCTTCCTCTGGTGTGCCAGGAGGTCCACCTTGAACACTTTCTCCGTGATCATAAAAAATTTCGCTACAAGGTCCACAGGGTCCTGTATCTCCCATTGCCCAGAAATTATCTTTGGCACCAATGCGTGACAACCTGTTTGGGTCGACCCCAACTTCCTTTATCCAAATGTCTTCTGCTTCCTGATCTTCTACAAAAACGCTTACCCAAAGCTTCTCTTTTGGAAGTTTTAAAACTTCTGTCAAATACTCCCAGGCGTACAAAATAGCATCACGCTTGAAATAATCGCCAAAACTAAAATTCCCAAGCATTTCAAAAAACGTGTGATGTCGTGCTGTATAGCCCACATTTTCCAAATCATTATGTTTGCCACCTGCACGTACGCATTTTTGCGCACTTACTGCACGCGTGTACGGGCGTTTGTCAGCCCCTAAAAACACATCTTTAAACTGCACCATACCCGCATTGGTAAACAGCAAGGTATCATCATTCATCGGAATTAACGATGAACTAGCGATTTCCTCATGTCCTTTACGCTTAAAAAAATCAATAAAAGACCGCCTAATCTCATTGGTTGTAATCATGATCACTCTGTTTGGTACAAATTAAAATAAATCCATGGCTAGTTTACTATAGAATTGCTCATCGGCAACATGTAGTTAGCGCAAATTCAGTTCCTCTCACCAGTTTTTTATTTTCTAAGTTGATTAATGACGATTTATTTTGAAGACAAAAAAGTACCCCCATCACTGAGCAGCATTATGTCAGGCATCAGGAAACAGGTGGCCTATCCCTTATGGTTGGTAAATAAGGGCTACGGCATAGCATGCAATACCCTCTTTTCTGCCAGTAAATCCTAGCTTTTCAGTCGTGGTAGCCTTGATATTCACTTGATTTAACTCAAGCTGCAACAGTTTTGCCATGTGTTGGCGCATTTCCAGGATGTATGGAGCAAGCCTTGGAACCTGGGCAACGACAGTGATGTCGATATTCGCAATTTGATAGCCGAGTTTGGATAGGCTATTTTGCGCATGCAGTAAAAAGTCACTACTGGCTTGATTTTTGTGTTTAGGGTCCGTATCAGGGAAGTGCTGTCCAATATCACCAAGAGCTCCTGCGCCAAGTAGGGCATCTGTTAAGGCGTGCAGAATAACATCACCATCAGAATGTGCTTCAAGCGAAAATGGAGCACTCACTGCGACACCACCTAGCATTAAAGGCTTTGCTTCATTTGAAATGCGATGCACATCATAGCCATGCCCAATGCGAAACATCATCAATCCTCAATGCTTAGTGGAAAATTATTGCCTGCCCAGGCACGAAATCCACCATTCACTGAAATAACATGGTGATAGCCCATTTTTTGTAAATTATCCGCACTCAGCGCAGAACGGGAACCTCCGCCACAATAAAGATACATTTTTTGATCTTTATTTGGAACCAGGTTTTCAATTTTCACTTCAATAACCCCACGACTTAAATGATGGGCACAAGGAAGGTGCCCATGAGCAAACTCAGATTCTTCGCGCACATCGATAAGAAGTCCATCAAGCGTGTCGTTGTCCAGCATATCCTTGATATGAAAAACATCGCACTCCTTAACGCGCGTTTTAGCATCATTAACGAGTTTGAGAAATTCAGTATTGTGTTGCATATTTATCCCTTTTCCTACGTCTAAAATCAGGTTATTGTACAGCAGCGCCTACAGTTGAGTTAGCTATTTTGTAGCATTTTTTATAATTTGAGTTTTGAATCTTTAATTTCGTCATAAAAAACAAAAAACCACAAAATCCGTAGTGCCCGAAGGCATGCTTTTATCTCAAGAAAAGCTTTGTGCCGTGTACGTTTCAGGATTTTTGCTTACCAACTTGGGTTGAGAATTGCCTTTCTGTTGCGCCTATGCGGCAATATCATCTAGCCTTTTTGTGTACGCGATAATACAATGGCACGATAGATTTTTCTGGAGCCTTTATGAATAAGAGAACAACGGTTTTATTGATTTTAGACGGCTGGGGCTATCGTGAGGAAAATAGAGATAATGCGATTAATAATGCGCACAAGCCTAACTGGGACTCTATCTGGAAGCATTCAACGCACACCTTGATAAACGCATCGGGATTGATGGTAGGTTTGCCTGAGGGGCAGATGGGAAATTCCGAGGTCGGGCATATTAATATTGGCTCAGGGCGAATCGTGTATCAAGAGCTTACACGTATTGACAAAGCGATTGAAGATAAAAGCTTTTTTCAGAATCCTGTGTTGATAACCGCGGTTGAGCAGGCAATCTCCAAGGATAAAGCCGTTCATATTATGGGGCTTTTGTCACCAGGGGGCGTGCATTCGCATGAAGATCATATTGTGGCAATGATTGAGCTTGCAGCTCAACAAGGTGCAAGAAAAGTCTATGTCCATGCGTTTCTAGATGGTCGTGATATGCCACCACGCTCAGCTCTACCTTCGATTAAGAAAGTGGATCGGCTTTTAAATGATTTGGGTGTGGGTTATATTGCAACCGTAAGTGGTCGTTATTATGCCATGGATCGTGATAATCGGTGGGATCGGGTGGAAAAAGCGTACAATGCAATGACGATGGCTAAAGCAGAGTTTTATGCCGATAGTGCTGAGCGTGCTCTTGAAATGGCCTATTGCCGCAACGAAAGTGACGAATTTGTCAAGCCTACGGTAATTCAAAAAGATGAGCATAAGCAAACTATTGAAGAGGGTGATAGTGTCATTTTTATGAATTTTCGCTCTGATCGTGCGCGTCAATTATCACATGTATTTACCGATGCAAATTTTCATAATTTTAAACGCGACAGCCTACCTAATGTACACTTTGTGACACTCACTAAATATGCTGATGATATCAATGCCGCAGTGGCTTATGCGCCTGAGAAACTGACGCATATCCTTGGGGAAATTTTGGCAGGTCAGGGGATGACTCAGCTCAGAATTGCTGAAACAGAAAAATATGCCCATGTGACTTTCTTTTTCAATGGTGGGCAAGAAGAACCATTTGCAGGGGAAGACAGGATTTTAGTGCCATCACCGAAGGTGGCTACCTATGACCTGCAGCCTGAGATGAGTGCGTATGAGGTAACGGATAAGCTAGTTGCTGCAATAATCGCACAGAAGTATGATGTGATTATTTGCAACTACGCTAATTCGGATATGGTGGGGCACACAGGTAATTATGATGCAGCGGTCAAAGCAGTTGAAGCCTTAGATAACTGTCTTGGTCGAGTTTCTCAAGCGGTTAAGGAAGTTCATGGTAACTTATTTATTACCGCAGATCATGGCAACGCTGATCAGATGGTTGACCCTGTGACAGGTAAGATACATACCGCACACACAACTAATCCCGTTCCCTTTATATATCAAGGGGAAAAACAGGCAGAGATTCTACTTCACGATGGCAAACTTTCTGACATTGCTCCAACGATGCTTGCGGTAATGGATATAAAACCGCCAAAAGAAATGACGGGTAGACCAGTTTTCAGGTTTGAATAAATAGCATAAACAAGAGTAGCAAAAACAATGATTGATCCAAAGTTATTACGTAGCGATATTGAAATCGTGGCAAAGCAACTAGCGACAAGAGGCTATATGCTTGAGATTGGCGCTTTTAATGCACTAGAGGAAGAACGCCGCATTATCCAGCAGAAAACACAGGATTTACAGGCAAAGCGCAACGCAGCTTCTAAACAAATAGGACAGCTTAAAGCACAAAAGCAAAATGTCGATAGCATACTTTTAGAAGTGGCAAGTCTTGGCGATGAGCTCAAAATGCTAGAGGAAGAGCTGAAAATAATCCAGGATAAAATCACCGCTATGGTTGCACAGATGCCTAATTTGCCTGCGGACGGTGTGCCAGTTGGCAAGGATGAAAGTGAGAATGTGGAAATAAGAAAATGGGGGCAACCAAAGCTGTTTGATTTTGAAATTAAAGACCATGTTGATTTAGGTGAACAGCTTGGCGGGATGGACTTTCAAACGGCCTCTAAGTTGACAGGGAGTCGTTTTGTTGTGCTTAAAAAGGAAATTGCTCAGCTGCAGCGTGCTTTGACGCAATTTATGCTGGATCTTCATATCAATGAGCATGGTTATAGCGAAGTTTATGTCCCTTATCTTGTCAATAAGGATTCCTTGTTTGGCACAGGTCAGCTACCTAAGTTCGAGGAAGATTTATTTAATATTCAAGCTCAATTTCCTTTTAGTTTGATTCCAACCGCTGAGGTGCCAATAACCAATATCGTGCGAGGAGAAATTATTCCAGCTGAACAGCTACCGCTTAAGTTTGTGGGGCATACGCCATGCTTTAGAAGTGAAGCTGGATCCTATGGTCGTGACACACGAGGACTCATCCGTCAACACCAGTTTGAAAAAGTTGAAATGGTGCATATTGTTTCACCCGAGGAAGGTTTGAATGCTTTGGAAGAGCTAACTTCACACGCGGAGACCGTATTACAGAAATTGGATCTTCCATATCGTGTGCTGGCTTTATGCACGGGAGATATGAGCTTCTCAGCACGAAAAACCTATGACTTAGAGGTGTGGATTCCGTCACAAAACACTTATCGTGAAATTTCATCCTGCAGTTGGTGTGGTGATTTTCAGGCAAGACGCATGCAGGCACGATTTAAATCAAAAGATATGCACAAGCCAGAGCTCTTACACACCTTGAATGGTTCGGGTTTGGCGGTAGGTCGCACGCTGGTAGCTGTGCTTGAGAATTATCAACAGAAAGATGGTTCTATTGTTGTGCCTGAAGTTTTACGTAAATATATGGGAGGGTTACATGTCATCAAAGGCTAGTGTTAAGTTCCCAATGGTTATACATCCCACTGATGAATGTTGGCTTTGACAGAATTTCATCCCATTTTTTATTTAAACAATCATAGGGGCGTATTGAATATGCCCTTGTGGACAGAAAAAGGATTTATCCTGCACTTTGGGAAATTAGCATAAAACTTTTGACATATGCAAAAGGCAGGCGTTATAGTGAAAAAGTCGTTTTGCTACGACTAAGAGTAAATTAAAAGAAGAGGTGCGCGAACTATAGCATTTTCGTGAAGATCGTAACGTCTAATGATCGAAAGCAGGCTAGAGTGAGCGCCGAAAGTAAGATGAAGTTATGATGATCTTACTTGGGTCTGATGCTAAAAGGCAGCAGAACTGTCACGTCAAATCAATGATGTGGGGCGCTTCGGTTGAGGTTTGTTATTTTTGTCATCTGATTAAGTCAAATTTTGCAAAGACCGTACCCTTACGTCGATAGAATGGAGAAGCCTATGCAGAACCCTTTTGTCGTCGCGGAGTTTGGTGGCACGAGTGTTGCCAGTATTTTTGCGATTGATCAATGTGCTAAGATCGTTAAACACTCCCCGAGTGTTAAAATTGTGGTCGTTAGTGCGCAGTCGGGTATGACTGATATTTTAGTTAAGCTTGCAAATCAGGTTAAATCTCAGATCGAAATCGATGATATTTTTCATCAAATCGATCTCATTATTGTGCCGATTGTCAAGCATATTGACTGTGAGAAAATAAGGCACAAAGTAGCGCAAATGCTGGAAGATTTACGTTTTCTGGCGCGAATGAGTTTGCGTTTGAAAAGTGCGGAGCTTACGGATGAAATACTATCGTTTGGTGAGCGTATTTCAGCACTGTTGATTGCCCAGATTTTTACCCGTAGCGGCATCAACGCACAGTATTTTAATGTGCAACAAATTATGAAGACCAATAGCGATTTTGGACAGGCAAAACCAGAGTTGAACGTGCTTAAAAAAGCCGTTGAAACCCACGTATTGCCTCTTTTGACAGAGGGTCATGTGTTGGTGATGGAGGGTTTTATCGGGGCTGATGCACAAAATAGGACAACCACCTTGGGGCGAGGGGGGAGCGATTACTCAGCAGCACTCATAGCTCAGGCTGTTCATGCCAAATCAGTTAAAATATGGACAGATGTCGCGGGGATTTATCAGGCTGATCCCAAGGTAATTGGGAGTGCAAAAGTTATTGAAAGCTTAAGTTTTAATGAAGCGGCGGAGCTCGCGACTTTTGGGGCTAAAGTGCTTCATCCAGCGACACTATGGCCAGCGATTAGTAGCAATATTGATGTATTTGTTGGTTCGACTTTTTCACCTGAAACTGGCGGAACCTGGATTAGTGCCAGGTCTCATAACCAGAAAGAGCCATCAAGAATTCTTGCGATTGCCGAGCGTAAAAATCAGCTACTGATGACACTCAAAAGTTTTGATATGTTTCATGCACAGGGCTTTCTTGCAAAAGTATTTGGCATACTCGCTAAACATAGTGTCAGTGTTGATCTGGTTACCACCAGTGAGGTGAGCATCGCTTTGACCATAGATCACATTGGCAGCCAATCGGGAGGCAATAGCATTCTGACACCACAATTACTTAATGAGTTGCAACTGATTGGCAATATTGAGATAAGCGTTGAATCTAATTTGTCATTGGTTGCAGTTGTTGGTAATCGCCTGCATCAGCATAAGGGAATTAGTGGTTGTCTATTTGGCGCCTTGAAAGATCATAATATTCGGCTTTTCAGCCATGGCGCAAGTGGGCATAATATCTGCCTGTTAGTCAATAAAGAGGAAGCGAAAGCGGTCATGAACCGAATTTACGAGGAGTTTTTTGCAGCCAGCAGCAAGGAGTGTGCGTGATGAAAATTGCGGTCATCGGTAAGGGAAAAACAGGGCAGAGTGTGATTGATTTACTAAGCCGTAAAGAGGTAGTTGAGGTATTTGATTCACAAAATGTTGTCACAGTTGAAAAGCTTAACAAGGCAGATGTGGCAATTGTGTTTGTCAATGCGAAGGTGTTAGGCAGTATTTTACCCGTATTATTGCAGAGCAAAGTGGCGATTGTATGCGGCACTACAGGGTTTAAATATGATGCTGATTTCATCCAAAAGGTGCAAATGAGGCAGCAAACCTGGGTTGTTGCCAACAACTTTAGTTTATCAATGGTGTTGATCAAGGACATGTTAAACACGCTTGGACATTTGCAGGATTTAGTTGGCAGCACTTGTTTTCGACTTACGGAAACTCACCATACGCAGAAACTTGATGCACCAAGTGGTACGGCAATCTCCTGGCAAGAATGGCTTAAGGTTAGAGACTGCCCGATTGAGTCCATTCGTAAAGAAGACGTTAAAGGTGAGCATGTACTTCAAGTGCATAATGACTATGAAAGTATTGAACTTAAGCACATAGCGCACGATCGAAGGCTGTTTGCCGAGGGTGCCGTGTGGAGTGCACGGTTTATATATGAAAATGAGATTTTAAGCGGGTTCTATCGGTTTGATGAACTCGTAAGAAGTATCGCATGGCAATAGGTATGAATGATGAATAATATAGTTTACACAGCGGTAGTCACACCGATGTTAGCAGATGGTAAAGTCGATTTTGTGAGCTTCAAAAATTTGTTAAGCGTGCAAGGAAAAGCGAATTGCGGGGTATTGATCTTAGGAAGCACAGGGGAAGCTCTGGCGATGAGTTTTGAGGAGCAATGTCAGATTGTGGAATTTGCAGCTGATTTAAACTTGGGCGTACCCTTATTGGTGGGGGTTGGCGGTTATCAATTGCCACAGCAGCTTAAGTGGATTGAGTTTTGTAATCGACGAGATATCGATGGCTTTTTGATGGTTACGCCGATTTATGCCAAGCCAGGAACCCAAGGACAAATTGCCTGGTTTACTGCTTTATTGGATGCTTCCCACAAGCCCTGCAAGTTATATAACGTGCCATCACGCACGGGGGTGAATTTATGTTTTGATGCGTTTGCGGCACTTAAAAATCATCCGCATCTATGGGCATTAAAAGAGGCATCAGGCGATATTGAGCGTTTCAAACGTTATGTGCAAATAGCGCCTCGTATTGCTGTATATAGTGGAGAGGATGCCATGATGCCTGAGCTTGCGATGGTGGGGGCTAAAGGTCTGGTATCGGTTGTGTCAAATATATGGTCACAAGAAACAAAAGCTTATGTGAGGGCTTCACTGACGCATAAAGTTGATGAAACCTTGCACAAACTGTGGCAAGAGGCGGCAGGTGCGTGCTTTAGTGTATCCAATCCGATTCCTGTTAAAGTCTGGTTGGCGCATACGGGGAAAATAGCGAGTAATACGCTACGTTTACCCTTGATTGCAACTGAGCTTGCAAGTATTGAGCGTTTGCAAAATGCGGACCAAAAGATACGTGAATACTATCAATGAGTACATTAATTTTAAGGTGTTGAGCATATTTCTCCCCATAAGGACTCAATACCGTTCTGCATTTATTGGCAATGAGAATGTCTTCGCCCATAATGAGGCATTGCGTAGGGGCGTATTGCATACGCCTTTCTAAAAATGGGTGGAAATTCTGTATGGCAAAGCCAGGTTTAAGGATTGGTTTTAGGTGAAAAGTGAGGAATAAAGTAAAAATGAGCTGGGAACAGGTATTACATGATTTACAAGTGGGGAAATTGCGCGCGGCGAATCGTCAAAACAATGGGCAATGGCAGGCAAATGTTGAAGTAAAGCACGCGATATTGGCAGCTTTCAAAGCAGGACAAAACGTCGATTTTACCGAGAGCTATCAAGGGTTTGTCGATAAACATAACCTCGCTCCCAGACGTTTTTCAGTCGCTGATGGCGTGCGTATGGTACCAGGAGGCTCTGCAGTGCGAACAGGTGCTTATGTTGCGCCTTCTGTGGTGATCATGCCTCCCGCCTATGTGAACACTGGTGCGTATGTTGATGAGGGTACAATGATTGATAGTCATGCCTTAGTCGGTTCATGCGCCCAAATTGGTAAACATGTCCATTTATCCGCTGGAGTGCAGATCGGTGGTGTACTTGAGCCCATTGGTATGAATCCTGTCGTAATTGAGGATCAAGTGTTTGTTGGGGCAGGAGCGGTTATCGTTGAAGGTATTATCGTTAAAAAACGTGCGGTTATTGCGCCATCGGTTGTACTATCGCGCGGTGTCAACGTTTATGACTGTGTCCATGAGCGAGTGTTTGAGAAAGGTGAGGCAATTCCTGAGGGTGCTGTGGTTGTTCCTGGATCACGTCCATTGGCACACACCTGGGCGAAAGCGCAGGGCTTGCAGGCAGCTTGCCCAATCATTGTCAAATATCGCGATGATAAGAGTGATCATGCCTTGAGTCTTGAGGAAGCATTACGTTAATGTGTGATATTGCGCGTCATAGAAAGTCATTATTGGAACTTACAAACAAGATCAATGCCCCTTTTTTTTATTATGATTTGGATTGGTTGCAAACCCATATTAAGGCGCTGCAGACTCTGCCCGTGAAACTCTGGTATGCGTTAAAAGCAAATCCTTTATCTACAATCATTAAGCTATTGGCACAGGAGCATATGCGTTTTGATGTGGCAAGTGTTGGTGAATTGGATCAGGTGTTAAAGCAAGGTGTTGCTGCAGCGAGAATATTACACACGGGACCTGCAAAATCCTATGAACAGCTTGTGTATTTTGTTGAACAAGGGGTAAGAAAATTTGTCGTTGAAAGTATTGAGCAGCTAAAGAATTTACAGCGTATCGCAGAGCATAAAGAAGTGAAGGTCGAAGTGCTGCTACGGGTGCAATTACAGTGGCAGAGCACAGAAAAAAATGTCTTAGGTGGGGAATGCGTTACCCCCTTTGGCTTATCAGCAGATGATTGGCAAGGCCATGCAAAGACTCATCAACTAAATCATCCATATGTGACGATTTTAGGCTTTCACTGTTTTCAGTGGGGTAATATTTTATCTCTGCAAAAGCTAGAAAAAATATGGTTTTCTATTGCCAAAGAGCTCAAAATCCTTGCTGATGCCATGGGGATTAAGCTTAGGGTGTTGGATCTGGGTGGTGGTCTGGGGGTTGATTATCAAGAATCGGGGCAAGCATTGCAGTTAGATGATATTCATAAGCTCTTGATCAAACTTAAAGCTGTCTATTCACCCACCGAAATATGGCTTGAGCTTGGGCGTTATGCCGTTGCGCAGAGTGGTGTATACGTTACGAAGGTGATTGATCATAAGACTGTCTATGAACGAGAAATGCTGATTTTGGAAGGTGGGAGCCAGCATTTAATGCGACCCACCCTGACTGGAGAAGCTTTTCCCGTAAGACTTTTACGTGAAAGCTCGTCGACTCTAAGTAGCATTCATTTACACGGAGCCTTATGCACGAGTCTCGATTATCTGGGCAAAGTTAGTTTACCTTGTGATGTTGCCATTAAGGATCATGTGGTTTTTAGCTATACAGGCGCCTATGGATTTACCGAGAGTATGCCCTTCTTTCTGTGTCACACTTTGCCAGCAGAAGTGATTTGTCATCAAGGGAAAATTGAAATAATAAGACCAGCACAACCAGCAGGAGTTTGGCTTAGATGAAAAACTATATAACAAAATCATCCATTGAAATTGGTCAAAATGCCTCAGGAGAGGCGATTTCAGTCACGAAATTTACGATTAAGGGCACGGATACAAAAGCCAAAAAAGTCTATATTCAGGCAAGCATGCACGCTTCAGAAATTCAAGGTAATGCGGTGATTTTGGCTCTCCTTAATCATTTTAATGAGAAGCAGCCACTAGGTAATATAACGATTATTCCACAGTGCAATCCCATTGGGCGAGATATGCTTATTGGTGCTGGACATGTGGGGCGCTTTGATGCCGCTAATGGTGACAACTGGAATCGTTATTATTTTAAGCCTGAAATCAACTATCAAGCCTTTGCTGAAAATCATCTAAAAAGCACACAAGCTGGATATGGCAAGGCGCTTCGTCAGCTGATAAGCACTCAGATTGAGAACGCACTACAAAGCGACTTTGGCTTATCGCGCGCACGACGTTTAAATTACAGGATGCAGCAAGAGGCGCTTTGGGCAGATATTATTTTAGATCTGCATACGGATACGCACGCCGTTGATTACCTTTATAGTCCACAATATGCCAAGGAAAGCGCGAAGAAATTTGGCTTCGAGCATGTGCTATTGATTGAAAATAAATGCAATGGTGCTTTGGATGAAGCAGGATTTTACCCATGGTGGAGTGTGCAAAAAGCCTTTGCACAATTAGCACGGGAAGAACCTGTGTTAGTGGAAAGTTATACTTTGGAGCTGGGTTCAGAAGAGTTGATCGATCATAAAAAAGCAGAAATACAGGCGCAAAGCATCTTGCATTACTTGGCTTCTCAAGGCGTAGTTGATCAGATGCCAGGTCATAAGCATGCACTTGCTAAGCCTGTTGCCTTTTACGATGAAGGTTCATTTCGCCAGGTTTATGCTAAAAATGGGGGGCTTTATGAATGGTTTCTGCTGCCAGGTGAGACTTTCGTCAAGGATCAAGTGATTGGACAGTGTTTACAGATGGCGCATGCTAAAGCCATCCCCATATGCTATCCATTTGACGGTTTGCTGATCAGTATTAATGGCAAAGGGGCACTACAACAGGGCAGCCACCTGTTGAATGTGGTTAATGCTTTGTGATTGTAATACCCCAAAAAAATCAGACCGTAGCTTTAACCTTCCTTAGCAACATTTAAAATATATTTTGCCTTAAGCTCCTGTTTTAGCACTTTGCCAACAGGGCTTTTTGGCAGCTCATCTAAGAACATGATATCTTTTGGTGTTTTGTAATGCGCAAGCTGGGTATAGCAAAATTCCGTCACCTCTTGTGCAGTCAAGGATTTCCCTTGTTCTAAGACGATAAATGCAAATGGCTTCTCCCCGCTTGAGTGCGATGGAGCGCCAACCACAGCAACGTCTTTGACCTCAGGAATTTGCAAAATGGTATTTTCAATTTCTTTAGGAAAGACATTGAATCCTGAAACGATCAGCATATTTTTCGATCTTCCTGAGATGGTTAAACGTCCGAGCTCATCCAAAAAGCCAATGTCTCCAGTTTTTAACCAGCCATCATCAGTAAAGTGCTCTTTAGTGATCTTATCCAAATGCCAGAACCCAGGTGATTGTTGTGGACCTTTTACCCAGATTTCGCCGTTTTCATTGATGGGTAGTTCATGCCCCTTATCATTGCGAATCGATACATCTGTGCCTGGCAAGGGATAGCCAACGGTGCCGTTAAAATGATCATCATCAAAGCGGTTAATGGTGACCGCTGGTGACATCTCAGATAGACCATAAGCCTCGTGAATAGTGATGCCAGTTACTGCTTTCCAATCGTCAGCAACGCGTTTTACTGTCGACATTCCTCCACTCAAGGTGTGTCTGAAATGAGGAAAAGTGGATTGGCGGAACGTATCATTGTGTAGGAGCGCTGCGTATAAAGTATTGATGCTATTGAAAATGGTAAAGGGTGTTTTTTGCATCGTCTTGACAAGTGATTTAATGTCGCGAGGGTTTGGAATGAGAATATGTTTGGAGCCTGCAAGATAAAAAGTAAAGAAATTCGCAGTTAAGGCAAAGATGTGATAAAGCGGTAACGCGCCAATAATAATCTGTTTATCCAGCTCAATCGAGACGCTAATCCAGCTCCAGACCTGGTGAATGTTAGCAATAATATTGCGATGTAGTAAGATTGTGCCTTTGGGTTTTCCCGTGGTGCCGCTTGAATATTGCAAACACGCCATATCGTTACATGAAATAGTGACGCCATTTTCATCAAAAGGCTTTTGATAGTTCAGGGCGACACTGAATTTGTGAAACTGACTGGCATCATATTGATTCTTCATCCCCCTAAAATAAGTGGCAACGAAGTGGATAATCTGTTTTTTAGGAAAAGCGTATAAATCAACCAAATCCGTCACAATCATATGTCTTACATCTGGTAAGTGCTTTTTTGCTTCTTGAACCAGATGAGCAAATGAGTTTAAGACGAAAATACCCGTGGCACCTGAATTTGCCATGATTTCCTTGATTTCATGCGCGGTATAAAGCGGGTTTATGCTCACAAAGCTCGCCCCAATTTTTAGGATGCCGATTAAGGCAATGGGGAATTGCAGAAGATTTGGCAGCATGATGGCGATCTTATCGCCCTGCTTGAAGCCCAGTTCATGGTGCAAAAATGAAGCTACCTTATTGCTGT
>JACCDZ010222075.1_pt1 | contig 32518 bp, 32 predicted proteins | sample 7449551 | NCBI WGS metagenome assembly JACCDZ01 (sample SAMN15323452, study PRJNA562643) | freshwater metagenome | isolation source: river surface water | place: USA:Blue River Watershed | collected 2017-08-18 | reverse complement strand
TATCGATATCATCGTCTTTAATTGCAAATATTTCGTATATTTCTTTAATACCGATTATTTTAGCATTATTCTTTTCAGTTCTTCTCTTAAGATCAAATAGTTTCATTGTAAGATCTCCTTTGAAATCATATAGAATATTATTCTTTTTATTTAATGCATTTATTAACCCATCATAGCGTTTTTTATTATAAGTATATTCAGAAGAGTCAGTATCCAAAGTTTCAAGTATATCCATTTTTTCCTGGATTTTTGCTTCTAATTCTTTAATATCAGTAATTATGTCTTGTTCGAACAAATCTTTTAAGCGATCTTTGCGAATTTCTTCGATTCGCATAAGAGAACCCATAACTATATTTATGAGAATATCACGAAATTCTGCCATTTTTTCTTTACTTTCATGATAATCTTCCTTTTTACTATTTACAGAACAAATGTCTTTCGTGTATAAGCGAATTAATGCAGCCCCGTTCATTTTAGCTAAAGAATCTTTTATTGTATCATTTAATAAAGTAGCATTGCCATGACCTTCTTCATCTATTTCTATAATGATTTTAAGTATACTTAAATATATATCATATTTTTTACTATTATTACCGGCAATTTCATGATCAAGAGATTTTTGCAATTCTCCTGTAAAAAGATACCAATGTTTTTTAAAAAATGGGTGAGATCTCAGAATATTAATAATCCACCATATAAACAGTGCTTCTTTTTTTATTTCTGCAAATTTTAATTTATCATTAAATATTGGAAAATCATATTCATTAGTTTTAATATTTAAAAATTTTAACAAGACATCGAAATTCATGAAATCTTTTCCAAAAGTTTGTTTTTTTAAGAATTTTATAATATCATTTTTAGTAAGATGAGTTTTTTTAATATTATTTAAGAAAGTTTCTTTAGCTTCCGTTTTTAAATAATCTGGTAAAATTTTATAAAATTTAGTATGCAAAATTTTACCATCTTTCATATTACTTTCTAAAAGATTTTTAAAAATTGTAAATTTATCGATGATTTCATTGATATTAAATTCTTTTACCATACTGTAGACGTTTTATAGATAATAAAATTCAATTTTTTCCTATTTAAACATTTTTTGGAATAAGATTATAAAAATGCATTTTAGATCGCAGGATGAGATCAAAAAATTACAAAAACAAGCCGACGAAGTAAAATCTCTAATAAAAGATATACCATCTGTAGTATCAACTATTTCTAGCAAAAAAAATATTATAGAATTACCAGAATATAAAGATTTATATATTACATCAATCAAATTAAGATTAAATGATCAAAGCAAATTCCAAAGTTTCTTTATAGAACCTATGTATAAAATAGATTATATACCATTTATTGTAACAAATGAAACATTCCATCTATATCAAAAAGATCAAGACAATTTCACTGAAGTTTTCTCAAATAATTACTCACCATTAAAATATAAAGACGGAATGAAATTCATTTTTAATTCAAAAACCAAAATATTAATGGAAAAAGATGATGTAATAATTGAATTCAAAGATCTAAGAGAATTAGAAAAACAAAAATTGATAAATCCATATACATATCTATTTCAATTTTACAAAAAATGTGATGTACTACAAATCAACAATCACAAGATTATTTCAAAAAATATAAAATCGAACGGATTTCTCGAAAATATTTTATTTAAATTTTCTGGTAATGATGAATTTGATAATATTGAAATAATTACGATGTCTATAGGAGTAGAAAGAAAAGAAATATCAAAACATGATTGCAAGAAAATAGCTGAAGAGAACAATTTTCACCAAGGTGTATACTTGGTCCCATTTGAACTAGGTTATACTGGAGATGACGTAAGAATAGAAATCAAATTTTCTAAAAACATCGAAAATACTGTTGAGTATTATTTATGTAAAAAGAACATACTCATATCAATCGATGGAAGATTACTTTGTAGATATATTTCTTGAATAATTATAACAACCATATATTTTTTACTAAACTCTATTTAATTTATAAAATATAAGACGAAAATAGAATGAGTTTAGGAGTTCATATAGGAAAAACTGTTTTTAATGAAAATGGAAAGCCTCACAAGAGTATTGAAGCCGCAATAGAATATTTCCATGATAATTTTCATATTTCTGCTCTAGCAATGTTTACAGCGGGTCCCATGCAAAAAAAGTTAAACCAAATGAATTATGATAATATCAAACAAGTAACACAAAAATTAAACATGCCTATATATGTTCATGGATCATATGTTTGTGTAGATATTTGGCATCTAACTAAACATAACCAATCAGAGACTAAATTTAAAACAAGCATCAAACATATGCAAGAAATGTTTGATTCATGTGGTAAAATTGCAGCGAAAGGACTAGTGGTACATGTACCCCGGCACAATATTTATACTGTTATGGAAACTTTAGAGCTTTTATGTAAAGATCCTAAAATACATGATCCAAATCAAGGAGTCTCGCTTATTTTGGAATTCCCCGCTAGTACACCTCAACAATTGAACTCCGAAATTACTCTTGATACAACTTTAACATATGAGACGCCAGAAAAGCTTAACTATTTTGTCAAGAAAATCAAAGAAAATACCGCGATCGATCTAAACATATCTATATGCTTGGACACTTGTCATTTATATGCCGGAGGTGTAAATTTAGCAAATTATGAGGATTGGGTTTTATATGAACAAACAATGACAGAACAAACAAAAACCAACATATCCTTAATTCATTTGAACGGAGCAGAAGGAAAGAATTTTGGCCGAGGCAAAGACGGGCACGTCATTCCATTTTCTAAACACGACGCAATTTGGAATAAATTTATTTCAAAAGAAACAAAAGATTTTTTAGAACGTATTTCCAAAGAGTATAAGAATAAATTAGTGCCGTTTAATTTCTATAAAAAATTAACAAAAAAAGAAATATCCGATATTAAGAAAAGCGGATTATACGGTATAGTAGAATTTTGCAAAAAAAGAAATATTGGAATGATAATGGAGATTGATACAAGTTATTATATAGAAATGAAGTTTGCTATTGATATTATCAATGGATTACTCCGACTATAAATTTACTTGCGTTTGGAACCTTTCTTGGATTTCTTGGATCCTTTGCGGCTTTTCTTGCCACCGTGCTTAGCTGAGCGTTTTGAGGCTTTGCCTCCTCGTTTGCTGTGTTTCTTTCCACCTGCAACCATATTGTTTGATTTGTACTAAGTATATATTAAACCAAAAATAAAAATTTGAAAATAAATAAATAATTCAATTTGTAAATTTTAAAATAATTCATTTAAACAAATAAAAAAAATGAATTTTTATAAAGATATAATCGTGTATTATAAATACACCATTTAATAAAATATTAAAAAAACATTAAAAACTATGAGCGATTATGTATTTACTTACATTGGTGTAACCATAATTATATTTATCGTTTGTATATTTTTGGTAATTTTTGCACCTAGAAGTAAAAACTTTTTCAAAAAGGATGAATTAGATCTTGGGCAGCAAGATATTTTTGATATTCTTGAAGACACAAAACTAGTGGAAGACACGATGAATAATCTGCAAATTCCTATAGAAGAAGAATATGAAGAGATTAATAAAGAAGAAATTAATCCTTTAAAATGGATAGATTGGCCTGATCAAAAAATTATTAAAGGAGATATACAATTTCTCCCAATATTTATGTTCTCAAAACTAAATGAGATAAATCTTGATAAATTTAAAAAGTTGTTTGATAAAATATCAAAAATAAGGTGCGTGAGATCCATTTATTTCATAAAAATTTCTTCCGGTGCAAAATTTATCAAACATACTGGATGGAAAGAACTGACAAATACGTCTTTAAGATATTTATATTGTTTTAATGCATATTCGCTTGATGAAAATCAATCTGGGATTTGGGTTAATGGAGAATGTAAAAAAATATCACGCGGATCGACATATATCTATGATGCAAGTAAAGAACATTCTATATATAATTATACTTCGGAGGATGTAATATATTTAATGGTAGACTTCAAAAGACCGGATCATATTCCAGATGGATATTCTACAAATGAATTAGGTGAAGAAAAGATAGAAGAAATTCAAAATTTAGTATCCTATGAAAAAAATATATCAACGTGATTATTAAGATTAAAACAACCATTTTTTTTTGTTTTAAACTATTATTTGCAATATAATAAATAACAATGAAACTTGTATACCAATTTCGTGATTATTATAATAGAGATGCATTTATAACAATTATGGAAGTAGTTAAAGACACTGGTGAAATTATACAAGATAAAGAATTAAATGAAACATCACATAACAAAGACGATTATATTTATATAGAATATCAGGGAAAAATATTCAAATTTAATAGATATGATGAATATTTTATTGCAAAAGTAGAGGAAGCACAAGAATTAAATCCATATAAAAATATGTACGATGGGGTTTGGGGACATTTACATGTCGCAGAAATCGATGACAGATTTTCTAATAAAAAATATTATCAAATCAAGAAAATAAAAAAAAATCAAGAATTTGTAGAAATCCTACATGATAAAATTATTGAAGATTTGTATAATGGATGTTTCTTGAGAAAATAAATCATTTTATATATTATTAAACAAGAAGTTGTTTAATTTTTTGACTGTCTTTGAATTTTTTGATTATTTGTTTATACAAATTGATTAATTTATTGTGTGTATTTTTATTCAAGCACATAAATTTAATTTCATCAAGAGAAACCCACTTAATCTGTTCGACTTCTGATATTTGATCGAAGTTTTTGAAGTTAATTTTTGGATCGAGGTCACCTTTTAATCCAGCTATGTAATAAATAGACTTATACATAACATCAGAATCAATAATCGTATCCACCACAGGTTCTAGATCATAATATATCTTATATTTATTGTAAGATATTGATGTTTCCTCATAAAATTCCCTTATAGCGCAATCAATATTTGTTTCTTTTTCATTTTTTCCTCCTTTTGGAATTTCCCAAATTATTTCTGCATCGGAACTCTGTTGAATAACATTCCTTAGCTTTTTCCCGCCATCTTTTGTGAAGTTTTGTTCAAATTTGTTCTTCTTTTCAAAGAATTTTTTATAAATTTCTGCATTTGAATATCTATCTTCAGAAATTTTTATATTATGTGCATGATAAATATCACTTATATTGAAATGTTTTTCTGGATTACATAAGAAAATTCTGTACCATAAATTAGAAAATTGCATTCCCAAAATATCTATTTTTTCTGAATAACTCATATTATCGAATAAATATTTTATGTATTTTGCATCATTTCTTTTGTACTTTCCCATAACTAGGCTAAAGAAATAATACGTGAATCTTTTTTTAATCAATAATATTTCTACTGCATTATTCTTCTTTGGGTTATATCTACATAATGCGATTCCATAAGAAATTTTAGTTTTCATTTTCAATTAAGAATCATAAAATGAATATTTTTATCTGCAATTATAAAAATACTATAAACATATATTTATATAATATATATAGTATTAATAACAGAAAACGAAGATGTCAATTACATATATTCCAAAAAATGGAGGATATTGGAAAAATGGAACACTTTATGGCGAAGGAGATATCGTTGATACAAATAATAGCATAATTAAAAGCGGCTTCTTTGACAAAGGAAAACTATCCGGAGAAAACTGTTTGAAAATAAATTATAGTAGCGAAACATTAGTAAATGTAAGAATGGGTTCATATACAAATGATAAAGAAAATGGACCTGTATATGAATATGTTTTTTCAAAATCTTTATGGGATGATTTTTTAAATCTTGAAGAAGGTATAAATTCTACTAGATACACTCAGATTTTTAATAATGGAGTATGGTCAAGTACTAGTGAGACAATTAATAATAAAAAAATCAAAGGAACTTTTAATTATTCAAATTCCAGATTAGTAGGATTTACATTTGAAGAAGTCTGATCAAAAATGATAAAAAATTTCCTTTCTAGTTCTTAAAACTAGTGGGTATTTTATATATTTTATCTTTTCATTCTTTATATTCGGATTTAATTCTTCTAGAGAAAATGATTTATAAGAATTATAATATTTATTAAACACGAATGTACTATATTCTTCTATTTTAGGGGATTTTGCAATTTGTAACTTAAATTTGTTAAGAAACTCACATACTTTTCTATAAGTGTCAATTTCTATTAGAATTATTTTTTTCTGTATGGAATGCGCGAAGTATAGCTCCCGTATGTTTTCATTCTCCATAGTATCTACTATTATTATATTCTTTGATTCATGTGTATAATTTTGTATATATTGTTTCATTATTAATCTATTGTCAAAATTATTCACGTCTATTATTGATGCATCTTCATTATAATAGTTTTTAATTCTATTTGCTAACAAAGTTTTACCTGAACAAGGGGGTCCGGATATTAAAATTATACTATTATCTTCTAAAAACAAGTTAAATTCTGGTTCTTTTATGTGTTTTTGTAATTGTAAAATATTTTCTATAATATTAGATCTCCATTGCCAAGATCTTGGTGTATTATCTTTATAGAATAGTTGCTCCGGTGTACAAAAATTAATATTTATATTTGCGGCAAAAGCCTTATCAATATCACTATCATCTTTAAATAATTTATTTGTAGCTGATCTTCCTGCGTTGGCTCCTACTACGATGCTTTTTTCCAAGCATATTTCTTTATCGTATAAAAATTTTAGTTTTTCAAACATATTCGTACATGGTTTCTTATATTTATTCTTTTTTAAGCTTGCGATAAAAATAAGTGGAATATGATCCAATAATAATATTAAGTTATTTACTTTTTTTTTGATATTATCAATAGATTCTTTAAAATTATCTATAATAACTATAGATCCATGAGAATTAATGTTATCTAGAGTTTTAATTACATTTTCATGTAGTTCTTTTGTATGCTCTATATTTTGTTTTATTAATGTTTTATAAAATGAAAATATTGCGATATTCGAGTTATATTTAAAATTTTCAGAGATATATATTAATAAGCCATTCTCTTTTTCGTCCATCCACATTATATTTAATTATAAAATTTCCATTTTATAATATTATTAATATAAAATGCATGATGAAAATGAATACGACTTAAATTTTGGAGGAATTTATTTTAAAGATGCTGATGAATTTTATAAAAATGAAGCCCCTGGTATAGAAATACCTAATGTTAGACAAAGAGCTGCGGATCTGGGAAAATTAATCAATCCTTCTGCAAATCCTCCTCCGCCGCCTCCTCTACCTCCGCCTTCAATGCGAAATAATATACCATCTAATCCTATGCCAAAATCTCCTATTAATGTTAGTCCAAATATCTTCACTAGTCCTACATCATATGATAGACAACAGATGGAAAACATGCGAAAAGAAAGAGATGAGGCAGTTAAAAGAGAAATAGAAGCAAAAAATCTAGAACACCAAAGATGGAAAGAATTAGAATATGAACGCCAAAGAAATAAAACTTCAGCGCAAAATACAGATAATATTATATATACAAGATTTTATAACTATGGTTTAGATCTTATCCCATCATATTACACATATTTAGAAAGAAAGAAAGCTGAAGAACTACTAAGCAATTTGATTCGTAGAGGTCTTAACAAATTAGGAGAAGAACAAATGGAAAATGCTATTAAAAAATTAATTAAAGATACAAATCCCGATGTATCTAAAGATGCTTCTAAAGAAGATACAAAAATAAAAGTAATTGTTAAAACTGTTAAACCAAAAAGGAAATCGCCAAAACGCGCCCCATCCAGAAAACCATCTAAAAAGAAAACTTCCCGCAAAATAGCCCGCAAAACTTCCAAAAAACAAAAAAAATCAAAAAGATCTATGAGAAAAAAATAGATTTCATTAAGCAATTTTTATTTAATCCATTGATTATTGCAATATAGGCATGTTATACGTAATGACGACGATTCATCATTACTTCGTAATTGAACTCTTTCAATAGTAGTTTCATTATGTTTACATTTTTTACAATAGAATAATGTGGTTGCTTTGATCATACGTTCCGTATTAATCCTTTTTTCAATTTTAGTTGATAATTCTTCATATTTTTTTGGATTTAATTCTTTATATGATTTTGGCGCCAAATTATAATCATTTTCGTTCAATATATTTTGTATAACAGTTGGATCATTAATATTTGATACTACCGTATAACAAATGGAATGATATATGTTCTGGTATTGATAATTTTCCCAGTCACAATGTACGTCATAGCTATTTGCTTTTCTACTGGCTTCTTTTACACAACTGTATTCGATTTCTTGCATAATTTCTATTTTTTTGTCCAATTTTAATACTTTAAATCTCTCAAATTTATTAAGCGCATCAGAAATTAATACCAATTTTAATCTCCTGATATCATTGTATTCCTTTGTATAGAATGTTTTAAATGGTAAAGGTACGGCATTTTCAAACATTTTTTTAATAGGTTTGCATTTACACTCCATTTTAATAGATACAAAAAAATTCAATTTTTTATTATAGATATGGATTAATATTTATAATGTTTTTTTACCTATTTTATAATATTTTATAATGAAATATCAGAGTATTTTATAGTTCTCTCTTCCATATCAAATTCTTTTTCTTTATAATAGTGATTTCTTTCATAGAATTGATTCTTGAGAGTTGTTTTCATATCAACTATATCTATTATAATTCTTTTAATATCATAATTAGACCCCAGTCTGAATATTCTCCCAAAAATTTGCGTTGCTTTAGACTTTCTTGGAGTTAATAATATAATGCAGTTCATTTTAGGTATAGATAAACCAGTAGAACTGTATTGATATGTAGATAATATAATGTTCTTATCTTGCTTTGCTAGTTCAATATCTTCTGATGTACTTCCGCCAACAAGTTGTATAGCTTTCATTTCTTCATCGGATGCTACTATATGAGATTCTTCCTTTCTTTTCAATAATTCTTGTTGAACTTTCTCCAAATAGGATCGCCTATCCGCAAAAACAAATATATTCAATTTATCCTTCAATTGCTCTAAAATTAAATCTACACATAACTGAAGTCTATGTGGATCCTGGGATAACTGATCCAACATTTTTGGAACGGAAGTCATTTCCAGTTTTTCATTCATTAACTGTTTCGTATATTCGTCATCTCCGTAATATTTTATTTTGATAACTTTTGCTGTAAATGGAGCAGTAGCTTCGTTATATCCTTCTAAATCTTTTGCAACTAAAATTGGACCTACATTCCATTTAGATACTTTATCCAGAGAATCTTGTCTTTCATCCGGAGTTGCACTTAAGCCCATCATATAAGGAGACTGACACACAGAATAAATTTTACGTCTTGACTCAGAACAATATTCAGGAACTTCATCAAATATAACAAAGTCAAATTTGTCATAAAAATCTCTTGGGTTAGATAAATCTTCTATTTTAATTTCATCCATAACTAAACTATTAATAACTCCAACAGTTATATCACCGATTTCTTTCTTTTTTCCATAATATAACCCAATTTTTGCATCTGGTATATATTGCCTTAAAATTTTATTCCATTGATCTAATATTCCACTATTATGACAAACAATAAGTGTTCTACACTTTAATGTTCCTATTAAAGACATAGCTAAAAATGATTTGCCCCCTCCTGCTTGTAAATTTAATATAAGCCCCGATTTTCCATTTTTGACAGAATGTTCGTCGAAAATAGATGACATAATTTTATTGAAAACTAATTCTTGATTGCCGTTAAACTGACCTATATATTTAATATTTGGTAAGGGATTATTTCGTTTTATGTTATTTTTGAATTCAATATTTTTGAATTTATTTTGTAATAGAAAGGCACCAAACCTAGGAATATATAATTTGCTTCCTCGCGTTTCATAGTTTTTAGTAATTTTATCATATCCCATTATTGTTCTATCTCTTAATGTATAATAGTTTTTAATTTTTTTACTTAATTGAGAATCTAAATTATCAATATACGTTCCATTTCTTTCGATACTTACCGTAATTTTATTTTCAAGTTTTTGTTTTTTACTTTGTGTTGGAATATCTTGAATATGTTTTGTCTGCAAATTTATTTTACCAATTTGAGCATCTATCTTATCCCAAATATCCATTTAATACATAATCGTAATATATTTATAACATTTTCATTTTTTTGAAAAAATGTATTAAACTTATTTTTTTTAATATCAATAAATCTATAAAACAAATTTATAAAATATTTATCTGGAATGTGTGGTATTTTTGCGGCATTAACTAACGACAATTGTTTACATCTTTTTGATCATTTTAATAAAATAGCACATAGAGGGCCAGATGCTACACGTATATTTACAATACCAAATTCTGAAATGAAAATGGGATTTCATCGCTTGGCTATCAATGATTTATCTGAACATGGTATGCAACCTTTTGAATTAAATAGTGCTTGGCTTATCTGTAATGGAGAAATCTTTAATCATAAAGAATTAGAACAAAAGTATAATTTTCGCATGAAATCTTTGTCTGACTGTGAAATTATATTACATCTTTACAACCACCATGGTCGCGGAAAAGACGCTATTACAAAAATATTAAAAGAAATTGATGGAGAATTCGCGTTTGTTCTTTATGATAATTATCATAAAGATTTATATGCAGCAAGGGATGAATTTGGTATACGTCCATTATTTTATTCTTTATCAAAAAGTGGATCATTCTTTGCATCGGAAATGAAAGCATTATCTTTCTGTTCAGATGTGTACCCCTTTCCACCAGGTCATTTTCTTTGTCATGATTATTTTAGTCAAAAATTAGAAGTCCGTAATTTAGTCAAATATTATGAAATCCCTACATATAATGGTCAAGGGTACAATATTAATGAAGTTTATAATAATATTCGATATCTTTTAGAAAGTTCTGTAGATTTAAAATTAATGAGTGAACGCCCGGTAGGAGCTTTCTTAAGCGGTGGCATTGATAGTTCTCTAGTTTGTGCCATGTTGATTAAAAAACTTCCTAATTTACATGTATTTAGTATTGGGTTAAATGAGAATAGTGTTGATATTATTGCTGCGAAAAAAGTAGCTAAACACATTGGGGTAAAACCTGGTCATCACCACTGTATATATTATACTGTTGAGGAAGGCTTCGCTGCCATAAAAGAAGTTATCTATCATCTGGAAACTTGGGACATAACATCTTTGAGGGCGAGTATTCCGCAGTATTTGCTATCAAAATATATATCAAAGAATACCAACATTAAAGTACTATATTCTGGAGAATTTTCAGATGAAGCATTCGCGAGTTACCAATACTTTAAACTTGCGCCGAATGGTAAAGAGCTCGAATTAGAAAGCAAAAAGTTATTAGAAGAGATATATTTGTATGACGCACTAAGAGTTGATCGCACTGTATCAGCATTTGGTTTAGAATGTCGTATCCCGTTTGCTAGTAAAAAACTAATCGACTACATATTCAGTCTTCCTCCTGAATTACGTATGTGCTATGATAGAATTGAGAAATCGTTATTACGTAATAGCTTTAAAAATACTGGAATTTTACCAGATGAAATTTTATTCAGAAAAAAAGAAGCATTGAGTGATGCAGTTAGCTCTAAAGAAATTAGTTGGTATAAATCTTTACAAAAGCATATTAATTTATATATTTCAAATGACGATCTTTCTGATTGTTATAAATTATATCCAAATAATACTCCAAAAACAAAAGAAGCTCTTTATTATAGAAATATATTTACAGAATTATTTCCTGATCGAGACGATATAATTCCCCATTATTGGATGCCAAATTGGATTAAAACTGATGATCCTAGTGCGACTATTTTAAATGTGTATGAAAATAGTGATTAATTCTTTTAAAGATAAAATAAAATACATAGAAAAATGGGTAATCAAAGATACAGTGAAAGTGAAATTTATATTCTTAAAAATAAAATTAAAACCTTAAAGGATGAAAAAAATGCACTATTACAAGATTATTTCGAAATGAAAGACCAAAATACAGAATTAGAAAAAAAATTCCACGAAATGGAATCTAATTATGAAGATGTGACTGAAGCCTATGGACAATTACAAGAATTATATGACGATTTAAAAGAAGAAATAGGTCATTAAAAAAATAAATATAACAATAATTTTTTAATTATACTTTTATAAGATAAATGAAAATATTCGAAAACATAGATAAAAATTGGTTAGATGTTCTTGACATTGGCGAAATTAAAAAAATATTAAAGAAAATTTATTTTGTAACTTCAAAAAATAAATTATGCCCAAAAGAGAAAGATATTTTTGAATTTGCTCGTATAACTCCTTTTGAAAATATAAAAGTTATTATAATCGGTCAAGATTGCTATCAAACTGAAGGATACGCCCAAGGTATATCATTTTCAACAAGACAATCAAAGACACCGCCTGCATTAAGAAACATATATAAATGTTTATATAATTCTAAGTTAATCGATGAAATTCCATCTAATAATAATTTAGAATGTTGGGCGAAACAAGGTGTTCTTTTATTAAATATAGGTCTTACAACGGAAATTAATAAATCTGGAGCACACATTTCATATTGGAGAGAATATTCTCAAGGATTAATAAATCGAATATGTTTGCAGCCAAAAAAATATATATTCGTTCTTTGTGGCAAAGAGGCACAAAAAATCAATATTCCTCGGGGCCATATTGTGTTAAAAACATGCCATCCATCTCCACAAGCACAAACCAGGCTATCTTTGGATGAAAAGTTTGAGAACTGCAAAGTATTCAAAAAAATTAATAATATTTTAGTTAAAAATGGCGATAAATCAATCGATTGGCATGTCTGTTGATAACTGCTCATTTTCTTTTAGATTAATTCTACCCCAATTAGCTAATTGATCTGCTACATCATTATTGTCATGGCAGAATTTTACATAAGGATCTTGAGATGTGGCTCCACCAGTTTTGTTATGGCTGGGAGTGAAAATCAGTTTTATTTCTTTCTTCTTTGTTATATCTTTCCATAATTTCCACATATGTTTTGTCAAATTTGGATTTTTTTTAGTTTCGAAATCTATTTTCTTTTTTTCCCAATTTAGCATGTATTTACTAAACATATCAATCCAAAACATAGAGTCTGTGTATATTTCGCATTTATTCCATTCATCTGATTCTATAGAATCATGGAGTAATTCAAGAATATAAATAATAGGTTTAGCTTCACATTTTATGTTTGTAGGGGGCAAATTGTGTTCAGTTGCAAGATTTCCTACTATTACTTTATTCTTTAAATATCCATTAACACAAATGCACGCATATCCGCCTTTTGAATTCTTTTTTCCATTACCTATAGTTGATCCATCTGTGAAAAAGCTTAGTATTTTTTGATCTTTTTCTTGGTAGTTGATTTTTAATTTCGGGATACTCATTTTATATTGTATAAATTATTCAATTTTTTTAATACTGAATTTTATATGACTTTATGAAAAAATTTTTAAGAAAAACAAATTTAGGTAACTTTTTTTGAAAATGTAAATATATATGATAATATATCCTTGAGAACTTTTAAAGCCATGAGGAAAAAATTGAATTCATTATAAGTTAATAGCTCTATATTAAATAATGAACGCATCAAAAATATATAGCGAGTTTAATCAGCACAAAAATAAAGAAAATGTAGAGTTTGAGATCAAATTTTTACCTAAAAATATTTCCCTAGAAGATCTCCTCATTAATAAATTAGAAGAAATATCCGATAAAAAAGAAATATCTCAGACAATTAACTTCATAAAAGAAGAAAAAACTTTATCAAAGATAAAAGAGCTATGTTTTATCGACGGGGAGCAACAAAAAGATAAAAAAAGATTTTATAGTAAACAAAGATTGGTAAAACCCGTATTTATTAATACCAATAATTATGATCTGAAGATAACATTGGCCGAAGAATTACCAATACAAGAAATTAATGAATATGATTTTATCCGATTTAAAAATAGGATATCATATTTTGTTGACGAATGGCGCTTAGATTTTACACATGTTATTACATCTTATGCAAAGGATATAGAAACAATAAAATCTATCAAAAATAAATTATTCATTGATAAAATAGAAGAAGACGATCATAAAATTAAAAAAGAGATTGAGTTCGAATTCCAAGGAGAATTTATTACAAGAGAAAAAATAAATCTGTTACTTAATAAACTCCAACTAGTTGAGCAGAAAAGTTCTGATATTATAAGTATTCTCAATACAGAATTAAAATCTCGAGGAGATACTCTTAAAAAAATACTACCTAATGCTATTGAGATAAATAAAAGACAATACTTCGAAGAAATTCTACCTATAATAGATCAATTCTATGTGACTGATAAAATAGATGGATTAAGAACAATACTTTATATTAATGAAGAAACTCATAAATATTTTGATACAAAGACAAATAATCTTGAAATACAAGAATTGTATTTAAAAGAGACCATAATAGAATGCGAGAAAGTTGACGAAATTTTCTATATGTACGACATTGTTAAATACAATGGAATAAATGTTTCAAACGAAGCATTCAAAGATAGAATAGAACATCTATATAAACTAAATAGTCTATTTGAAGAAAAAAATGTAAAGAATATCAAAATTAAAGTATTTATGAGACTTTCGGAAGAAAATTATTCGGAAGAATTATCAAACATGATAGAATCTCCAAAAGAATATGAAACTGATGGTATAATTTTTACATCAGCAAATAATAAATATTTAGAAACAAAATATTTTAAGTGGAAGCCATTAAAAAATACTACCATAGATTTTCTATGTAAAAAATGCCCCAATGAATTATTAGGAGTAAGTCCTTATGTAGTAAAACAAGATAAAACCTTGTATATTCTGTTCTGTGGCATTTCATCGAAAGAATACAAAAAATTGGGTTTATCAAAAATAAAATACTATAACAAACTATTTTCATTCATAAATAATAAATATTTTCCTATACAATTTTGCCCGAGTAATAATCCTAATACATATTTATTCTGGCATGATGATAAAAATCTTGATAATAAAATCGTAGAGTTAAATTTCTCACAAGAATGGAATTTGGTGAAGATTAGAGATGACAGAACGGTAGACTATTCTAAAAATACTAACAGTGGAGTTAATTATTATGGTAATAACTTTAGAGTTGCAGAAATTATATACAGAAATTATTTTAATCCTCTTTCTAAAGAATTATTGATCACGAAGATCGAAGAATTAGAAAAACAATTTTATTTCGTAAATAATGACTCTCAAGAACATTTGTCTGTGAGAAAATTTAATAATTATGTTAAGACACAGATAATTAACCGATTCAAAAAAAATATGACAGAAAATTCTTGGCTGATTGATATAGCTTCGGGAAAGGGGCAGGACCTTTACAAATTTATAAACACTGGCGTAAGAAATATATTATGTATTGATAATAATGAAAATAATTTATGTGAAATAATCAAAAGGAAATATAATTATGCAAATAATAATTCGTTTGATGATTCACAGGTTAGTATATTCATTAAAAATATTGATATTAATGAACCTTATGTAGATAATTTGTCAGACTTAAAAAGGAATCTACAAATTAATAAATCGGAAACAAAACTTATAGTATGCAATTTTGCAATACATTATTTCGTTAAAAATTCAGCTTCTATAAATAACTTTGTCAATTTCGTAAATAATCTAATGCCATCTAATTCAAGATTAATAATCAGTTGTCTAAATGGAAAAAAAATTTATGATTTGTTGAAGGAAAATAAGGAATGGGGAGATAAGATTCGTTATTATATATCATGTGATAATTTAGGAACTAAATTTACAACAGGTAAAGAAATAGATATATTATTACCTTTTAGCAATGGAAATTTATATAAAGAATATCTTGTTGATATAGATGGTCTTATCAAAAAATTTAATACTAAAAAAATAACATTAGAAAGTAGAATAGAATTTACATCTTATTTACATTCATTTAAAACCGATTTTAATTCCAAATATAAATTAGATGAAATTGATACACAGTACATAGAATATTTGGAATGCCTGATATTTTGGAAAAAATAAATTATAATGATAAAATAAGTTAAAAAAAATTTATAATTTTTTAATTATAATTAATATATAACTTTGTTAAAAATAAAATGATTGGTGGAAAAACACAATTGACTTCATCTGATTTTCTTATGGCGGTTCTCGTTTTTATTGTATTATCTGTGATGGCTTTAGTTGCGTCTATTATATTAGGAATTACATTATCTGCTTTCTTGCCTGGATTTGTCGTAGGTATAGTTACGCTTGGTGTTTCTTTGGTCCCTCTTTATATTGTATTGAGCCAAAACATGTAATATGTGTGGATCCAGTGTAAATTAAAACTTTTTAAGACGAAAAAATATATTTTTTTATATTTTTAATTTTATGAGAGATCTTGGATTATTTTTATAAATACTTGGCTACAAGCTACTGCATCAGATAAAGCATCATGATGATTTTCAAATTCCTTATTAAAATAATAATGATATACTTCTTTTAATGAAGGAAATTTATACATCGCAGTTTTATATCTCAATGGAATTTTAAGAATATTAGTCGATTCAATGGATGTACAAAATTTTTTTTTACTTAGAAGAGAATTCAGCATCAAATATAGATTATATCTATATAAATGATTAGCTAGTACATGAAAGTCAAATAATATATTATGTGCCACGATGTATTCACAGTTATACAACGCAATATTAAAATCCTGCATAACTATTTCAAAACGTACTCCATGGACATCAGATATTTCATTAGTTATGTTGTGATATAAAGATCTTTTAATATCAAATCCCTCACGTTTTATAATATAACTTTTTTTTTCAATAACCTTCATATTATTATCTAATACTACCCAACCTATTTGTACTATCCTGGCTGAATCATACGCTTTATTATCGGTAATATCCGGATATATATTAAATCCAGGACATTTAACGAGATTTGTCGTTTCGATATCAAAAACTAAATAAGACATCTATTTTTATATTAACAAAACAAAAACAAATAAACAAAATATAATAACTTTTGACGTTAAACAATTAAAAGAATTATCTTTAGATTGATATTTATTAGAATTTTTAAGAACATAGACTATAATTCAATTTTATGTTTTTTCTTCGTTTCACTCCTTTTTAATTCTTCTTCATATTCTTGACGAGCTAAATCATTTGTTCCTACTCCAACACAATATGGGCCAATAAATTTTATTGTGTCATTAATCTCATTAATCACTTTTTTATATCTTTGTTTATATAATTTATCTTTAAGAATTTCAACCAGTTCTTTCATATCATTACTTTCTAAAGATTGTTGGCCGGATAGAATTCTACCACCCATTTCTTTTATTAATTCTAATTTATGTTTTGAATTATCTTTTTTGACCTTTTCTTCCATTTTTGAATGAAGATTCTTGAAATGTTTGAACTCGTCTGATAACGCTTTATATGCAGTACTCCATACTTCAGCAGACTGTTTCGGACTATAATGCCTTGTTTGTGATTCTTCCCATAAATATTTCACATAATCAGCTTGACGTTGAATCCAGAGCTCTTCATTAGTTTCTTTTTTATTATCGTTGAAAGAAGTATTTTTACATTTAAGAAGCATTTTTTTAAATGCCTTGGAATTATAAGACTCCAAGCATATCATATACCTTGAAACTACAGGAAATTCATTATAAAACTCAGTAAAATCTTTTCGTAAAAGATTAATTTTGTCATCGTCAGACATTTTAGAAAATTGTTCATAATTCGTTACTTTTAGCACTTGAATATTTAACCAAATCTTTTCTGCCTCAGTTAATGCATTCAGAATATATTCTTCAGGTGATTGTTTATCATCACTCTTTTCTTTTACTTTTATATCTTTTTTAATTTTCTCGACATTTTTATAATAAGAGTCCTGAAGTTTTTTGATATGTACTGCTAGAGACATAGTATAAATATTGATATTTATATATTCTATAAAAGATTTAATATGAATTATAGTAAAAAAATAATTATCAATTTTAATAAAATTGATTTAAAATATATTACAATTTTTTTAACAGTTTTTTAACCATATTTTTGACATCAGATAAATCTTTTTCTTCATTATTGGTATCGCCCCCTGTTTTACTTTCATCATCAGAGTCTTTAATTTCTATAAATGGACTATAATCTTCATCACTTTTGGTAGAATATATTGAAGATTTATCTTCTATCATGGAATTATCTTCATCTAATGTTAATTCTTCGGAATCAGATTCCACTAAAGGGCTTTTTTCATCTTCTGATAATTCATTAATCTCAGATTCAGAACTGCTTTCACTACTTGATTCTGATTCATCAGATAAGCTGGATAAACTGTCGTCCTCTTGTCGAGCCATACCTCCTAATACTGCCTCAAAAAAATCTTCAGCTCCTTCGTATTGTATTAAACCACCTTCTGTAATAGATCCCTGAATTATAATATCTTCTTCGGAATCACTTGCTGAATTATTCATTATTTTGAATATTATTTATTATATTATTTGTATATTATTTAACATATAATAATGAGATAAAATAAATTATTCAGATTCAAACTTGTTATGAATATAGTTATATATATTCTTTAACAGCGTATCATTAATATCCGATATTTTCACTTGTGTGCCGTTTCCTTTTTCTATAATTTTTTCAGGATCTATACTAGAATATATGATCATTTGAAGAATTTCTTTGCGATTATTCAATTTAAGTTCATTAATATTATCACAGATGTACAAAATGTACTTATTTTTTTCATCGGTATCTAGTTGCTCCATTTTATTATGTAATATAATATCTAAAAAAGATATATTTATAATATTTTCTTTAATAGAATATCATATTAATGTTTCAACATATTGAATACAGACCAAATGTGGGAATTATCTTTAATTTTATCTTTTGTATTATAGGTCAATATAAAATCTTTTAACATAATTATATTTTTTTTGTAATCATATAATATACGCAATATTAATTCATTGAAAGGAACTTCGATTATTTGGATATCAGGAATTATAGATTTATATGATTTTTCATCCAAGATATAGATAAAATCATCTAATAAATATGAATATGAGTTTGTTATTATTTTACCTTCCATTTTTTTAAATAACTCTGCGTCAATTTTTTTCTTTTCTGTTTTTATATTCATAGGTTTTTTAGTAGGATATAATAGATTAATGAAGAATTCGTATGATTCTTTATAATCTTTTTTATATTTATCCATTTCCTTCAATAATTCGGATATTTCATGTAATATCTTATTAGATTCTTCATCTATATCATTTAGAGATTGTGAAGTATTTATTGATTTGTACAATATAATTTTCTTCTTTAATGGTATTAAAGGAAAAGCAAGAACCGTTATTTCGTCTTCAAATATATTATATTTTACTCTATTTACAACAACAGGTATCTCTTCATTCTCTTTGAATATATTCATACCATCGATATTTGCTATTTGAATAGCAGCGTATTCCGATTTCGCGTGCATTACTCCATTACTATGTATCTGTATTATTTTGCATTTATGTATTATTTCCTCTTGTTCATATACAATACCGGAAGCCAAAAATTGAATATCTACATATAATGTACCATCGAGTGTCTTACTTTTACAATATATTTTACTTCTTTTAATTATTTTAATAATATCTATAATTAGCATAGATTTATAGCATCTTTTCTTATACTTTTGTTTTAGTATTTCTAAAAATACTTTATCGTAATCTTGGACAAACATATTATTTGCATCATTTATATCCAAACGGACTTCAAGTATTTTTTCGACCTTCATTGTAATATATCAAGTGACTTATTAAATAACTTATATAAAATTCAATTTTTTCTTTATATTATAAACATTATTCAAAGAGATTATAAAAAAATTGAATTTTATATATAGTATATTACACCGAACCAATTTTGATATGAATTTTAATACTAACTCCAAAAGAACTATTACTCCTGAAAATTTTGTTACCCATAGAACACGTTCTAATTCTGTTATGATACAACCAATAAATAATCCATTATTAAATGCACCTAAAAAAAATAAAATGTCGGATGAAGAATGGACTAAAATTACACAGAATAAAGATGAATCGGTAACTCCTACAAAAAATATTAAGTAAAAATAAAAAATTATATCTAATTAAAAAAATTAAAACTATATTTTTTTCTAATATACAAATGATACTTATAGTAATATTGATATTAATTATATATATTCTTTTGTTTTCTAATACATTAGAATATATGACAGATAAATTTTATTATGCCGGAGCAGATCTAAAATTTAATACCGATCCGTCATCTAAATCATTTTATTATATCAATATTAATAAGAATAGTATAGATATACCAGATCCTGATATACTAGTTAAAAAAGATTTATATGATTATAAAACTCATTATCATAATATAGATTACAATTATTTTGGATTATCTTAGTTATCTAAGTATTTTTATCTTCCAAAATTCTTTAGTTTACTTACGATATCTAATAAATATCTATATATATAATCAATTGTAAACCCAAAATAAGGAAAACATATTCTGTTTATGGGTTTCGCTCTACATATAGGACAAGTAAAATTACTAAATCTTTGTCTATATAAATATATACATTTATCGCATATATGATGATATTTTGTACATTCAAAAAATGTAATATTTTTTTTAGTTATTTCTAGACAAATTACACACTCATCAAATTTATTTTCTATACTATTTTCTATATTTATACAAATATTTCTGTTCGATGTATCATGATATGACATTTTCAAAATAAAATCGATAGATATATTTTAGAATATCTCAATATATATTTTAAACATATATTTTTATTATATTTTTAGAATTTTTTTAAGTATATCTGGATAAATCGGATTATTTTTAAGCATTGGTATATATGCACCAATATCTTTATCATATTGATATATTTTTATGATATCTTTATTTTTTGAATATCTATATGTATTATTTTCCAATTTAATTTCATGTGTTTCTATATTTATTGCAGATATTTCTTGACAAGGATCAGCTGCATCAATATCCTGAAATAAATCTATATTATATAATGGGTCATTGTTGGGAGAACATAACTTACATTTGAATTTTTGTTTTATTTCATCAGATAAATTCTCGTAATTTATACTACAATCTATACTTGTTTCTATCATACTAATCTCGAAATCATTGATGAGTTTTTTTCCTACTAGAGAAGAATGCCATAATTCTTCATCCGTGGTCTTTTCTTTTATCATTTTTTTATTAAAACTAGTCGGATATGTACTTATATAAATATAAGGCTGGACATTTTGATTTTTTTTATCTAATAAAGTATGACTATGAAATCTTACACCCCTTGCTATTACTTGTTCTATTCTAGCATAATTCCAAAATGGTTCCATTATATGAATATGTCGAACATTTTTAAGATTTAAGCCTTCGGCTCCAGATTTTGAAATTAATAACAAAGAAATTATATCTCCATCGATATTATCCTTACCGTTAAATATGTTAATTATATGTTGCCTTTCAGTAAATACTATATCTCCGGTTATTAATGCATAGGTTTTATTTTTTGAAGATTTTTTAGATTTATTAAGTTTAATATCATATTCATCTGCAGAAAAATCGGTGTTGTTCTTTTCCCAATAAGTATAATTTTCTTTAGCTTCTAATGCCATAGTAAATAGTTTCAATCCTTCTCCTGAAACAAATTCGCTATATACCACTCCTAATTGGCCTTCGTGTTTTTTAATATTATCAATCATCTTTTCAAATTTTGGTGAAAATCTAGTTAAATTTTTTAAATCAGAATCAGTTATTTTTTCTATATGTTTAGTAACAGTAGTTCTAGATTTTTTAAACGTCAAGGCATATTCTGGTATACAATAATTGCTGATCTGTCTTGATCGAATTCTATAAGAACTTTGTGCGCCCATATCTTCTTTAATCGAAAAGAAATCGTTTTGTGATCCTTTTTTGAATTTATTTGCTTCTTCTTTTATTTCAATATCTCTTGCTTCTTGATATCTAGAAAATTGCGTCATGCTCATTGGTATTTTTTCAATAATTAAATTTTTTTGTTCAGGAAACCCCTCTTTTGTTTTTTCACCAAAGTAAAAATCCCCATAATAAGAAATCATACCAAATATTCTATTCTGAAACTTATTTTTATTCTTAATTCTATAACTACCAACATTAGTTTCTATGAAGAAATTCCTGAAATCACTTTTGCTTTCAGGAAATAATGTAGTTTTCATAATTTTCCCTCCATAGTTATATTTAATAAATCCTTTGAGCATATTAAATGTAGGAACTAATTCAAATGGGTTATTTATAATTGGAGTACCGGTGAGAAACAACATTTTAATATTTTTAGTATTCATTATTGTATTATATAGTTTTACTGCATTGGATGATCCGTTAGTAATAGAATTACTAAGATTATGGAACTCATCTACTATTAGAAGAGAATTTTCTAAGAAATCTTGGGATGCATATTCGTTAAATAATTCCCATTGCTTTTCAAATTCAATTTCTTCTTTTGTTTTTGATACCTTTGATATCTGTGTGAACATGTTGGACGCATTCAAACTAATGAATTTAAATTTGTCTAATGTTTCATCTATGAATTCATTCTTCTTTTCTTGCTGAGAATTATAAGGATTCATTTTCATAAATTTTTTAATATTTCTTTCAAAGTTTGACTTCAAACTTTTTGATAAAAGAATAATTATCTTTCTTTTTGGATCATGCTTCCTTATATGATCTATTATACTAGATGCTAATATAGATTTTCCTGTTCCAGGGGAGTGAAATACCAATAAGCCACGATTATCAGAATTTATCACATATTCTTTAACTATATATTGAAAATTTTGTAATATTTCTTTATCAGAATAATCATTATCAATTTCTTCTATATTATTTTTAATAATAAGTGGGATATTTGTACTTGGAATATTTTCCATGTTTCTTATATATTAGTTTTTTTAATTTTTATTACAAATTTTTCTTAATTCTTGTTGAAATTCTTCAAATGATTTTTTAGTGAGTATATATTTTACAGCTAATTCTATTATTTCTGATGTCGGAATACATACTTTAAATTCGTCAACTTCCATATCTTTATTAAAATAATATCTAGTCAATTCATTTAGACTCTTCCAATCTAAATAATCGAAAGATATTACGCTCATCCTACCGGCTCGAAATAACGCGGGTAATTCTTTTTTAATTCTATCGAAATTATTAGTAGTTGCAACTATAATTCTTCCTTTAATAGGTACAGGACCTTGAAATAACTCTAATAAATCTGATAGTCTTAGAATATCAGATTTATTATCATCATCCATCGATTTGATAATATTGTTTAATTCCAAATTAATCGAATGTATTTCATTATCATGTTCTCTTTTTTCTAGAATATCCAACCTAGCTTTTTCAAATATTTTGTTATTCTTTGTGTCAATACCATCTTCCAACATTAGTTTTTCAATATATTCGTCATAATTATCTGTTTCTATTTTTTTCTGTGGAGTTTCTTCCTTTTCTATTTTTTGTTCAACTTCAAGTATTTTAGCTTGTAATAGCTTTGCTTTATTTTTAATCTCCTCATTCTTTGCTTCTAAATAATTCTTTTTAAGAATATCCTTATATTTAAAAATATTCTCAATATCTAATAATTTGTCCAACGCATAATCAAATTCTTCTAAAACAATTATAGAATTATTAATCGCATTCTCTTTTTTATCCGTACTAGGTAATGAAAAATCTTGACCGTGAAACATGGAATATAGCTCCTTCTTCTTATTCAAATATAATGATAAATCGACACTAAGGATAGACATCTTTAACATCATTGAAATTCTATACACAAGAGAGCTTTTGCCCAATCCTGGGTTACCATGAAGTATCAGATTATTCCAGCTATTATTTATACTATTGACGCCTGAGTTTTCTATTTTACTCTTCATTATAGAAAATAGATAGTCTTTATGAGGAGAAAAATACTCTCTCTGCAGGATGTCTACATCCTTTATCCATTGGTCAACTAAACTACTATAGAAATTATGCTTTATGATATTATTACTGAGAATTTTATAATAATACAGATCTATTTTATCCCCGTGTTTTGTCTGATGTTTTATATATTTTTCTATTTGGTGTACATAACATTCTTTATTCTTATTATTCTTTATGTTCAAAATCATTTTATATTTGTCATCATATTCAGTTTGAATAAATCCTGTAACTTTGTGTATTGGATCTTTAAAATTAACTTGTTGCTTAAACAACACTATAATTTGGCCATTATTATACAAAAATTTCTTATCGACATTTGTTTTAAAAAAATCCGGATGCATATTTAGAAATTTAGTGAAATTATATACTGCCGATGGAATATCTGTTATATCTATTTGATAGAACTGATTTCTCTTTTTCTTTTCTTTTTTGATTTGTTCTTCTACATGCTGTTCTTGTTCAAAATAATCATAATTTTCATTATTGATGAAAATTTCTTCTGCTCCATAACCATCATATTCATAAATATTTAAATCTGTTTGAGACATGATATTATCTATATTTTTTGTATCTTTAACTTAAAAAATCTAATAAAAAATAATAAATAAAATATACGATATGTATTTGATTATATATATTATTGTCATACTATTAGGCTTTGAATTATATAAAACATGTTTTTGTAATAAATTATATTTTACTGGAGCAAAATCTAATTATATAGTTACGAATAGTCTTGAAAAAAATGCTAGGTTAGGATACGCTAGGGAAGATGTGGAATATAGAATAGCATTTAAGAATAAAAATAAAGAATTGACCTTTGATTATAAGTATTTAAAATCACCTATAAATAGATATATAGCTATTTATAAAAAAAAAGTAGAAGATAATAATTTTGAAACATTATTATCGACTAATTTAATAAGAATTACAAGTTTGACTACACAAATGGATGACGTATTTAAGAAAAATAATATTTTCGGAGATAATAACGCAAATTACAAATTTAATATTAAATTCTTAAGTGAAAAAGAATACCAAAATGAATTAAAAAAAGAAAACGATGCAAAAGATTTACAAAGAAGATATAATTTGTGTATAGATAGTGCAAAAAAATTAATGTCAGTATCAAAGGCAACAGAAAAATGTTCAATGGAGTTTAAACTTACAATTTAAATTATATAAAATTTTACGAGATTATGATAATAAATATATATTCATACTATAAAATATGAAAAAATCAATAACATATTTAGATGAAACTGATACGCATATTAATGAAGATATTTTATCTAGAAAAGAATTCCAAATTTTTAAAAAATCGGTAGAGGCAATAAAATTTAAGGATCAACTTCAAGAAAATGATGAAAAAAATAACATAATCCCCAAATTTTTGATAAAAAATAATCTTCCACAGAGTAATTATTTAGATCTAAGATCTTATCAGATGTTTGTAAGAAATTATATGAATCCGACTACACCTTATTCTAGATTATTTTTGAAATGGCAAACAGGATTAGGAAAAACAATAGGGTCCTTATCTTTAGCTTTAAATTTTATTAGATATTACCAAAAACAACAAGAATTAGAGGAATCTAATGAAATAGGATCTGTATATATTATAGGATTTACTGGTTCTATTTTTAAAGAAGAACTACTCGCTTTTCCTGAATTTGGATTCATAACTAGGCAGGAATTAGATAAATTGGAAAAATTAAAAAAAGCATCATATTCAGAAAATCCGGTAGATGTAGAAAATTATAAGAAATTTTATATATCTATTAAAAAACGACTAGGTAATAGAAAGGGGAATGGATTTTTCAAATTCATAGGTTATAAAGAATTAGCTAATCATCTTTTTGGATTAGAAGATGTAGATGTTTTAGGAGTTTCTGATGAAAATATGTTAAAAATGATAGAAGAAGGAAATGTAAAAATAAATAAGGAATTATTAGATCAATTCAGAAATTCTTTACTAATATGTGATGAGATTCATAATGTCTATAATACAGTTGAAAAAAATAACTGGGGTGTGGCTATACAAACAATACTAAATTATCATGCTTCGTGTAGAGCAATATTTTTATCGGCAACTCCAATACAAAATTCTCCTACAGAAGTAATTGATCTTTTAAATTTATTATTACCAAGGAAATATTATCCTATGTTGGAGAAAAAAGACTTTTTTGATCAAAAAAATGATTTAAAAAATGAAAATAAATTATCAGAATACCTTAAAGGGCGTGTGAGTTTTATTATAGATAGAAATCCAGCCTTCATGGCAACAAAGACTATAGTAGGAGAGAATATAAAGGGAATTGATTATTTAAGTTTTATAAGATGCCCAATGTCAGATTTTCACTATAAAACATACAAAGAAATAGTAGTAAGCGATATTTCTACACTTGGACAAGAAGGACAATATTTGCTGGATTTTGTTATACCTGACCCATCATTCAAAGATCCTTTTAAAAATATAGGGATGTTTAAAACAAAAGACGTAAAATCGAAACTAGAAAATGCTCCGAGAGACTGGAAATCAAAAATAGGAATATATTATGATAGTGAGAATGATACTATATCAGGAAATATACTCAAAAAAGATAACATAAAAAAAATATCTAACAAATATTATGAAATGATAAAGAGTATTCATGATGATATTAAAAATAAGAAAGGAAAAATATTCGTATATCATACAGTAATCCATATGTCAGGAACATTATTTATACAAGAAATTCTGAAACATAATAATATTATAGGAGAATTTGATAATAGTAATGATGACACTATGTGCGTGACATGCGGAAATTTAAGAAAGGATCACAGAAAAGAACAACTTACTCCATCAATTTCTCATGAAAATATAGATCACTATTTTCAACCTGTTCGTTTTATGATTGTGCATAGTAATTTAGAGAAGTCAAGTATTACTAAAATATTCGATAAATTCAATCATATTAATAATACTGATGGTTCAAAATTTATGATATTACTAGGCAGTAAAATTATACAAGAGTCTAGGTCTCTTAAAGCAATAAGAAATGTATATGTGATGTCAAAGCCAGAAAATATTCCTAGTTTTATACAAATTATAGGCCGTGCTATAAGATTAGGATCTCATAATGCTCTACCTCAAGAACAAAGGCATGTAGATATTAAAATTTTTACATCGTGTTTACCTATTAAGAAAAATAATATATATGAAATAGGATTGGAAGAAATTAAATACAAAGAAAAAACCGAAACATATCGTATAATTCAAAAAATAGAAAAAATTATTCATGAAAATGCAATTGATGCGTATTTTAATTATGATACAATTTGGAAGAAAACGCAAGATGATTCTAAATTAGATATGTTACCATATTCTATTGATAAATTCAAAATTAATGAATTGAATCTATCGACTTTTAATGCATATCATGCAAAATTTGAAGTAGATTATATATGTTACATAATCAAAAGATTATTCATAGAAATATCTTCTATATGGAAATATGACGATTTATTTTCTGCAGTAAAACTTCCGCCTTTCCATGTGGAAATAAACACATCTATTTTGTCAAAAGATTTATTTAATATAGCATTAAATAATATTTTATATTCTGATTTTCAAGATTATGTTGAACCACAAATTAAAAAGTTTCAACATACTATTACTAATACAAATATTATGGATAAAATTCATAATCCCGATGACAAGATTATATTGGAAAAAGATGGTATTCAACATGTTATAATACAAACTGGAAATATGTATTCTATGGTCCCACTAGAATATAATGAACCGTCAGTTGATACTGAAATTATATATAGAAAAAATATTTATGCACAAGATGAAGTAGTAAATATCATAGATTATCTTAAATTCTATTCTGATTTTGGATACGAAGATAAAAAAATAAAATTTATACAAAAATGGGAAAATACTCCTATTTTATATCTGGAGCAATCTTTATGCGATTTTGGAGTTAAATTTCACCGTAGTTTTATAGAAGAAATCATTGTGTATATATTTAAAATTTTAACTGATCCTAAACAATCTAAAAGCAAATATCATGATTTTTATATCAAAATGCTATACTATTACAACATTTCGAAGATTATTATTTGGGCACATACTTTAAATAACAAAATGAACGAAAAATACAAAAAATATATAACACCCGTTTCTTTGAAATTATTAAAACAGGCGGATATTGATATAAATAATTTAAAAAACCCATCAAAAAATAAAGAAGAAATAGAATCCTCTGGTACAATAAATTTATTGATTGAAACTATCAATAAAACAGATCCTAACTGGATTTCTACAAATTTAGTGAAAGACTATGAAGATAAATATAAAACTATAAACGAAATATTTGATAACATACATAAAAAGTCAAAAATACAAAAAATAAGAGCAGATTTATTGCCCGTTGGGCATAATTTGGGCAAAATCCCGAGATTTTATAATCCAGAATTAGGAATATGGGTGGATGAACCATCTTATATAGAAAAAATTAAGATATTAAAAGAAAATCCTATAATTGTTGGGTATGATACAAGAAGTAAAACAGGCATTAGCATAAAATTTAAATTGAGAGGCCCTATGAAAACTAAAACTTATGATCAACGAAGTATTGAAAAGGGTTCTATGTGTTCGACTAAGTCTAAAGGATTTTTAACAAATATTGCAAAACAATTGCATATAAAATTTGATGAGTCTCATTTCGCTACTGAAGAAATATGTAATGCTATAAGAACAAGATTAATTTACAATGAACTAAAAGAACGAATTAATAAAACTGGGATCAAATGGTTTTATTTTATTAATGAGGAAGTTTCTTATTAGATTTTCTTATTAATTTCATATTAAATTTTTTACAAGATTTATAATAGATTATAATCTATTAATATACAATATATTATAAAAATGTATAAAATAAAACATTTGTTTTATAATGATAAACAAAGATTATTCTTTATTCTACTAAAAAACTTGATATCGGATAAAAGAAGTTTAGTAAATTATATAGCTCAAAACTATTATCGGTCAGATGCTGTAATATACAAATATCTTATAGATAATTTTGAATTTGCTGAAAATAATTCCGCCGTTAAATTAGATTGTTTAAAAAATTCTAATATAACGGACACTTTAAATAAAATAAAAAATACCAATAATATAAAATATTTGGACATAGGGTGTCATAAAGGTAATCTGACAAGTTCTATTTCAGAATATTTTGATATAAATAGAGAAAGTGTACATGGAATTGATATTAAAAAACATGATTCATTTAATTTCAATTTCAAATTATTCGATGGATCTAAGATATCTTATTTAGATAATACATTTGATGTAATAACTTGTTTTATGGTATTACATCATTGCCAAAATTATAAAAAAATAATAAAAGAAATGCATCGCGTATTAAATCCCGGGGGTATTTTAATAATAAAAGAACATGATTGTGACGATAATGGCGATAAGCTTGTTTTGGATATATTACATGAATTTTATGATACAGTTTTATATAAAGATTCGAATAATTGGTATACTGATTACAAATCAGAAAATTGTCTAACTAGAGAAATAAAAGATTCAGGATTTGAATTATTAACACCCGTTATCATAAAAAATAAAAAAATAAATCCGTTACGAAATTACATATCTTTGTTTGTCAAAAACAAATAAGTTTGATAATGAAATTAAATTTTATATTTTTTTAATTGATTGTCTTTTAAATTCTGTAGCATTTTCATGTCCGAACCATAACCGCTGATCATATTATTTAAACTAGATCTATCAGAATTAGATCTCAAACCATCATTATCTCTACTATAATTTCGTACATTCATGGACTTTTGCCAGGCTGGGATTTCATTTTTATATCTTTTATTCATGTTTGATATATCTGTATGAATTGGAGCCCAGACATCAATATTTCTTATATCCTCGGCAGTTAAATCTTGATATTTTTTTGAAAATGTTTGAGTATCTCCGTTATCCAAATGAAACGCGAATGTTGCCTGAGATCGATAGACATTTTTTTCTGGCACAATATCTTGACCAGGAGGTTTAAATTCATATAGATCAGAATTATCTTTGATAAAAAGTTTGTTAAGAAATGATATTATATCTATGAACTTATCTATGCTTGGATCATTATTTAAATTTTTATTAGAAATCCAAAAATACATTCTATTAGGAACAATAGTTTTAAAGTGTAAGTATCCTAGAACTCCGTGATTATTTTTATGTACCAAATAAATCTGTTTAGTAACGTGAATTTGATTACTTTTACTCATAAACATATCTAATTCATCTTTTCTACATATTTTTGTAGGCTTATTATTGATTTCTTTTGCAGAAACACTATATACGTTAGTCATTGTAATAAATGGTTATTTGGTATATTATATAATATATTGGATATATTATATTTTAAATATTTTTTATATTAACTAAATAAATATTTTGAATAATATAATAGTTATAATGTATATTCCTAATAATCCTAGTTCTAATAATATTTACCTATTATTTGCTTTAGTGATTACATCGATAATCATATATATAACCTTCGTTGAAAGAAAAAAAGATCTTATTACAAACAACGTCATTGAAATAGAAAATAACTATCTGGATATTAAATATGAGGATTTAGATGAACATTTAAACAGATTAGTTTTGAACATAGAACTTCTTTCCAAATCATTTGATATTAAAAATTATAACTCCATTTCTAAAATATTAAATTTAGTACAAAATGATCTGGATTTAATTAAAAAGACCAGAAATGGTATACAACTAAAAGATATTATTAAATTAGAAAAAAATCATGATATATATTCGAATGACATGGCTTCTGATGATAAACAAACAATAGACGATGAAAAATTTAAATTAAAAATTTCAAAATTAATAGATTCTATTAATGAAATAAAAAGTATACTTAAAAATGATAAATTAAAAAGACTAAAACTTACGAATGTACATAGATTAATAGAAATTATGAATAAATATTCAAAAAAGAAAATTCCTATAGATTTTGATTCTTCTATAAAAAACAAAAGTATTTCATATCAAGTAATAGATAAAAAATATGTGAGAAAAAGTAATAACCCTAATTTGAATACTAAATTTTCTGAATTATCACATCATGAGGGATCGTATGTAGAAAAAAGTGCAAATGATTCAGAAAATATCCTTTATAAAGTAGGATTTAAAAAGAATAATAAACAAAAAAATGAATCTATTGTATCTCATGAAATGGAAAATTCATGTGGAAATATTTTATCAAAGAAAAAGACGTTCAATAATATCCAATATTGCGACATAAATAAATTGAAAGAAGAACATAATAATATGAAAAAAATATCTACAGATTGCTCATTTAATAGGAGTTTGAGAAATGATTATGACCATCTAGATTGTTAGATTAACATAGATTGTATATTTTATATCAAATTTTATTATTTCTTTTTTAATATAAAAATATAAAAATTATATAAAATATAATGACGACAATTAATATTAAAGAACGAGTGCGAGCAGTAATTAATTCTAAAGATAGATTAACCCCATTGTCAAGCACTTCCGGAAACTTCACATATTCTTTTAATAGAAACATCAACCGGATTACCGATATCGTTCTTGAATCAGTGCAAATACCGTATACATTTTATTCATTTTATTCTTCTAATAATGTTCTTCGTGTAAATTATGGAGGAGTTACATCTATTACAATTACTCCCGGAAATTATACAACTTCTTCTTTAGCAGCGGAATTAAAAACACAATTGGATACTACTCTTTCTATAACAAGTACAGTAATTTTCATTTCAAATACAATGAAATTTTCAATTACTACTGGAGCGTCTGCAATAACTATCCTTTCAGTTACTACCGACGCCCTAAGTACTGCAGCATCTGCTTTAGGGTTTCGCACAGATAGTGCGTCATTAACTTCTGTGACTAGTGATTCAGTCGTAAAAATCAATGGACCCAATTATCTATCTATATGTAGTACATTTTTGACAAAACCTGTGAATAATAAAACTACTTATGCAAATAGTACATATAATGATGTTTTGTTAACTGTACCAGTTAATACCGGTCCAGGAGGAATCATTATTTCAGAATCCAATTATCCTATTAAATGTAGTTATAAATATGAAATTAAAACTACAGATGTAATCGATTTCCAGATAAAAGATGATCTGGGTAATATTTTAAATTTCAATGGAGTAGATATTTCTATGCAAATTGTTTTTATTACTGAATAAAACTTTACTATGAAGAATTATTTTTTTTATCTTTTTCTTTTGTATCATCTTCATCCTTGTCGTATATAGTTTTTAATCTTATTTCTCTATATAAGGGCTCTAATCTTCTATTATC
>JACCDZ010650420.1_pt1 | contig 32565 bp, 31 predicted proteins | sample 7449551 | NCBI WGS metagenome assembly JACCDZ01 (sample SAMN15323452, study PRJNA562643) | freshwater metagenome | isolation source: river surface water | place: USA:Blue River Watershed | collected 2017-08-18 | reverse complement strand
TTTAGGAAGTGACGTTAAATCCATTAGCGCTGGCTTGGAACACACCTGCGCTATTGATTCATCATCGATGCTGAAATGCTGGGGCAACGGAGCCAGTGGTCGCCTGGGTAATAACAATGTGGCCATCCAAACAACGCCGGTTAGTAGCTTGGCCAATGTGAAAATGGTCAGCCCAGGAAACGACAGTACCTGTGCAGTCACACTGACCGATGACGCTTACTGCTGGGGCAATGGTGGCTATGGAAAACTAGGCCTGGGCAATGAGAATTCGTACTATACCCCAAGACTTGTCACGGCATTGGGCAAAGTAAAAACGATTTCTCAAGGTGTTTATGCCCAGGGTTGTGCAGTAAAACAGAATGGGTCGGCAGTCTGCTGGGGTCACAATGGTGCTGGTCGACTGGGTAACGGATCAACCACTAACAGCCTTGTGCCTGTTAATGTCACAGGCCTAGACAGTGGCGTAGCGCAAATCGTGACCGCTTACGACATGTCCTGCGCCATTATGGAAACGGGTGCTGCGAAATGTTGGGGCAGCAATTACTCCGGAAAACTAGGTGTTGGCTCAACAAGTCCCACACATAGTACAGTTCCGATGGATGTTGTTGGTTTGACGTCTGGCGTCTCGACGATCAGTCTTGGGCCATTGGCAAACGCCAGCCATGTGTGCGCGGTACATAATGGTGCCGCCAAATGCTGGGGCGATAACACAGACGGAAGACTGGGCGATGGCTCAGGTTCCATCAAAACATCACCTACCGTGGTTTCTGGCTTGTCCAGCGGCGTACAAGGTATTGAGGTTGGTAACACGACATCCTGCGCGATGATGTCAACTGGGGCAGTTAAATGCTGGGGCTCCAATGCGACGGGTATTCTCGGTTCGGGTTCATCATCACCAACACCTGTCGATCTGAACGTCAATTAATATTCAAAAACACCCCATCTTTCGATGGGGTTCACAGCAAAATCATGATTATGAATTGCTGTCAATAAATCATAATGTTAATATGTAGCTTCACAATTATAGGGGGGCTACTATGCCATATTCTCGAACAAACATCATATCGTTATATGATGACAAGGGGAAAGGTTACGTCTTACTGGGCGAAACCATTTCATCACACCGATACACCACGCCAACGTCACTCGACGTCAATGTCAATGTGTATTTCGCCGATGCGCAATACTATGCGCACGTCTTGTTCAAAGATGATGAGCGTGTCGTAAAAAGTCGTGTTTTAATCGATAAAAATTTGACGCGCCTGAACAAAAAAATTAAAAGGTCAATGACCCGTCGCAAGCGTTTTAATGGGTTCAACAGCTTTGTCTCAAAGCTGCGAATCGGTCGTAAGCGCAATTGAAATAGCAGGCAAAAGCCGCGTAGCGAATGGGGCGAGGGGTTTCTCTCGCCCTTTTCCTGCGCGTCGCCTGAAGGCGCTCCTAAAGGGCTAAGCCGCTTCGCAAAGAGGCCGACCCCTTAGATCGACAGATCGTTCCCAAGCCTGGATCGCTTATACCCAGATACCGCCATCAACGCGGGGTGATCCTGAACACCCAGCCGAGTAGCCATCTCGCAGAGTCGATCATACTCATATTGATTATTGAAACGCTCCACAATCAGTGATGAGGTTGCGCCAAGATCTGGCGTAACGCCTGACTGATGGAATTGAGACAGCGCTTTGGCAAAATCAGCCTCGCTAAAATTTATCAATTCCGTTGGCCCCCGAAATTCACTTCCCGTTACGATCAGATAACCCAGTGTGGAATCGGGTACTTTTCTGACAAGCTCTTTCAGAATATTTTGATCGATAAGGTCAGGTCGAATTGCATCAATTTCAACCAGGTCTAAGAACCAATTTGCATTATTCATGAATTTCGCACAATTCTCTGCAATATCAAAGAAATTATTGCGCAGAAGGAATAGAATTTCCTTGGCGGTATAGGGATCATCGTTATCGAGATTTGATTGGTCAGGCTGGAGCGATTTAATGTATTCCGCATTTTTGCTAATTATCTCAGGGATATTGCATTCGCTGATATTGTCCTTCCGATATCCCATTGTCTGAATAACCAGTCTCCTGAATTCATACCAGCTGCCAATCCCAGGAATTATTTTTTCATAAAGCTTAGAGGCTAGATCGAGATTTCCATGTCTAACCAACTGATACAAAGCAGACCCCATCCCCTGAATGTACTGATGCGGGTCAGATGGCATAAAGTATGACTTGTTCTCTATCATATTGGCGACTAACTTGATTTTGTCTTCAATACGGTCAACTGAGTCACAAAGAAAACGGTTCAGCATGTAAGGCGTGACAACACCATGTTCCATAATCGCTTGTTGTGCAAAATAATTACCGCGATGGGCTTTTTGAGAAACAGCCTGCTCAAGATGACCAATAAAATTGGCTTGCGCCTGCCCAGCCCAAAAATGAAATCCTTCGTTAAGCGCATTAGTATTGATTGTCTTCCATTTAATCAATGCCTCGCAAAGCTGTTCATGTGAATCTTCGCGCATGGCGTTAAAAAATAAATTAACCACCTGCAAGTATTCTTTATTGTAGCGAAGTACATTTTCGTTATCCTGATTCATCATACGATCCGCTTGAATTGTTTCTGACATTCTTGCATGAGCCATGATGTTGAGTCTATTGACGACTGAAATTAAGCACCTTACACCAAGGGAAGGACAGCGCTAAGCTGGCACCTTTAAAGGCATATTGAACCCTGCGCCCCAAACCGTCGCAAAGCCATCCAGCTGTATTGACACCAGCGAGTCAATTGCCTATAATTGACGGCTCCATGATGTACCACTGCAATGAGAGGAAGCTGTAATGGCTAAGGAAAAATTTACGCGTAACAAACCCCACGTCAACGTCGGCACCATTGGTCACGTTGACCATGGCAAAACCACGCTGACCGCTGCGCTGACCCGTGTGTGTTCGGAAGTGTTTGGCTCTGCCAAGGTCGACTTCGACAAGATCGACTCAGCGCCGGAAGAAAAGGCTCGTGGCATCACCATCAACACCGCACACGTTGAGTACGACTCGGCTATTCGTCACTACGCCCATGTTGACTGCCCTGGCCACGCTGACTATGTGAAGAACATGATCACGGGTGCTGCGCAGATGGATGGCGCAATTCTGGTCTGTTCGGCTGCCGATGGCCCGATGCCGCAAACTCGTGAGCACATCCTGCTGTCCCGCCAAGTGGGCGTTCCCTACATCGTCGTGTTCCTGAACAAGGCCGACATGGTTGACGACGCTGAGCTGCTGGAACTGGTCGAAATGGAAGTCCGCGATCTGCTCAATGCGTACGAATTCCCTGGTGATGATACTCCGATCATCGTGGGCTCTGCACTGATGGCCCTCAATGGTGAAGACACCAACGGCCTGGGCACTTCGGCGGTGAAAAAGCTTGTTGAAACCCTGGATGAATACATCCCTGAACCCGTTCGTGCCATCGATCAACCGTTCCTGCTGCCGATTGAAGATGTGTTCTCGATCTCCGGTCGTGGCACTGTGGTCACCGGTCGTGTAGAGCGCGGCGTTCTGAAAGTGGGTGATGAGGTCGAGATTGTCGGCATCAATCCAACCACCAAGAGCACCGCGACGGGTATCGAGATGTTCCGCAAGCTGCTCGATGAAGCGCGTGCAGGTGAAAACACGGGTGTTCTGCTGCGCGGCATCAAGCGCGAAGACATCCAGCGTGGTCAGGTACTGGCTAAGCCAGGCACCAGCAAGCCGCATGCCTCGTTTGAGGCTGAGGTTTACGTTCTGTCCAAAGAAGAAGGTGGTCGTCACACCCCGTTCTTCAAGGGCTATCGTCCGCAATTCTTCTTCCGCACCACCGACGTGACTGGTTCTTGTGAGCTGCCATCTGGCGTTGACATGGTCATGCCGGGTGACAACGTCAAGATGACCGTTCAACTGATCTCGCCTGTGGCGATGGAAGAAGGTCTGCGCTTTGCCATTCGCGAAGGTGGCCGGACTGTTGGCGCTGGCGTCGTGGCAAAAATCCTGGGTTAATCCCCGGAGATAACAAAAACCCCTAGCACGTCTAGGGGTTTTTTGTTTCGGCAACCTTGAGCATAAAAAGACAAGAAAATATAAAAGGCGCTTATTTTCATAAGCGCCTAATGGTTAAAAGATAAGATTAAGGAATAAGCTTAATCCTCTTTTATCACTTCTACTCTTTTACTATCAGTCGTTTTTTCTGTAAATCCAAACCATGCTCCAATTTTGTAAATAAAACCTTCGCGAGATTTCTGCTCATCCACGATGACAATTTCGGCTTGTCTAGCAATTGCGTTTTCGCCGACAGCCTTAATGGCTTCCTGAGCAATTTCTTTATCAGTCGGTGCTGGAGGCTCTACCGGTACAACTGGATCAACTGGGTCTACCGGTTCGGCTGGATCCACTGGGTCAACCGGGTCAACGGGGTCTACCGGATCGACAGGGTCTACCGGATCAATTGGGTCTACCGGATCGACAGGGTCAACTGGATCGACTGGATCGACTGGATCGACTGGATCGACTGGATCGACTGGATCGACTGGATCGACCGGATCTACCGGGTCTACCGGGTCTACCGGGTCTACCGGGTCTACCGGGTCTACCGGATCGACAGGGTCAATTGGGTCTACCGGATCAACTGGGTCTACCGGATCGACAGGGTCAACTGGATCGACAGGGTCAACTGGATCGACAGGGTCTACCGGGTCTACTGGATCTACCGGGTCTACCGGATCGACTGGATCGACTGGATCGACCGGATCTACCGGGTCTACCGGATCGACAGGGTCAACTGGCTTTTCACCAACTATGTTGAATGAAGTATTTCCAACAAAGGCATTTCCAAAACTAGTAAACACAATATCCTGACCATTTACTTCTTTTTCATTGTTGAAGTAGTTGTCTTCATAGGGGAGTTCATAAATTGATTTTATTTCACCAGTAGATGAAGTTAAGCATTGGTAGCCCTCATAGCATTCAGGGGTTGGAATTGATTCGCCTTCAAAATCTCCAAAAGTATTTCCACTTCCAGAATTAAAGGAAACATCTTTGTCGGCGTCTTCTTCTTCAGTGCTAAAATTTAAATCCGTGTGTATATTGCCACTATGAGCAGTAAAACTACTATCTGTAATTAGGTTAATTACATCATAACCTCCAACGTCAACCTTTATGCCTCCTTTTGAATCTACATGCGTATTTTCAATTGAAAGATTGCCCGTCAAATAAACATCGCCTGATGTATTTATGTTTACACCTTGAATTAATGATTGCTCGTAAGAGTAACCATCAGAGTTTAGCTTAAATGATCCATCAGCAATATTGAAATTACTATTTCTTAAGTTAAATCCATCACTTCCACTGTAATCATTAGTGGTGAAAAATGCGCCTTTATTAGTGTTATCGCCATCAACAGAAAGCGAGTTCATTTGAAAATCGTTAAGTTCAGGATTAACATAAAATAACTTTTGAGTGTAATTCAAAGTACCTACATTATTGAAATACATTCCATTCAGTATAATGCCTGGATAAAAGAATTCGCCGCCGTAATCGCCGCCGTAATCACCGCCGTAATAACCGCCGTAATCACCGCCGTAATCGCCACCGTAATCACCGCCGTAATCACCGCCGTAATCACCGCCGTAATCACCGCCGTAATCGCCACCGTAATCACCGCCGTAATCACCGCCGTAATCACTGCCGTTCTGCATTAAATTTATATTGACACTATTAAGACCATTAAATGTATTGTTTTTGAAATTTACATAATCAAAATCAGGGCTTATTGATTGATATCCTAAGCTTACATAATCATCTTCAGAAATGGCGCTAAAAATATTATTATGTAGAAAGAAATCATATGAATAATATGCTTCATGGTTTTTTGAGTCTATTTGAAAAGTACCACTCAGATTATTATTATTAATATATATATTTTTTGCATCCCAATCGCCATAGCCAGATATAATTGATGATTCAACAGTTAATGATTCTGCATCAGATATATATGACCTGGTATTTTGAAATTCAGAATTAATAATGTTGGCATTGTATAAGTATTCACCATAGGAATAATTACCACGATCAAAATAAACTTCATTCTGATTTAACTCTGATTGGCCTGCAATTAGGCTATTCTCTACTGTTATATCACCTGCTTCTGAAACGAAATAATGATTATCAGAAAGCGCGTTTAAATACAGTTCTGAGTTATAAAGTTTTGAGTTTCTTAGGTGAAGCGCAAGAAAATCGCCCTGATCAGCGCCGGACAGCATAAGAGAATTAGCATTTGAGTGTATTTCAGCAGGCATGCTTGCTTTTATGCCGAGATATGAACTATTAACACCTGTCATGTTCTCGATGTTTGAAGATATCAATTTTCCAGGTGACTGCTCAAAAATAACACTTATTCTTGAATTTTCATTGTCAAGACCAAAGCTTTCTTCACCCGGCCTGCCCGCAAGTAACGTTAAGCTAGCAGTGCCAGCACCCGTATGTTCAATCCCGTTTTGATTGACTACAACAACACTCCCCCTAGGTGAGTTGATATTTCCGTTAATGGTACTCATTGTACCGCTCATGTCATGGTTGACAATAATTGAGCGATCATTCATCAATTCAAAATTTACGGTTGCTTCTTTTCCAACATTGAAACCTGTGCCGCCCCAATTGATCAACGTATTACCGTTAGTGCCGGATGATGCTGTGGAATCAATATTGAGTGTGTTACCTGACTTATCGAAAGCAGCAGAACCATACACAATATTGGCATTATCAACATCAGGCAAAGCCGTTAATTCAATTGCAAAGGCTGGTGAAGACAATGCAGTTAGTGCAATAATCGCACGGGAAACGCTTATTGAAAGTTTATTTCTCTTAAACATGATAGTGCCCTTTTTATAATAGTTAAGAATGCGTCAGGTTTTGCATAAGTACATCAAGATTTTCTGTCATAGATCGCTTGGATAGTGCGAATTTCTCAGTCGTTGTTTTCATTTTTTCCAGACTATACAAATCCACTTTTTTCAATTCATTGTTATTAAAATTAATTATACTCCCCATCCCCGATTTGGATATGGATTTCGATAGCAAATATTGCTCCGTTTGTTGAGGAATCATAATTTGTGGCTTTCCTTTAGATAAAAAGGAATGAGCAGTACCAATACCAGTATGACTTGCTAAAAAATCGGCGTCATCGATTAAATTACTAAAATCAATAGGCTTATCACTGGCTGTTAAAAATTGTTTATTAGGCAAACGTTCAATATCCTGATTTGACCAGCCTGGTAAGTACGCTATCACCTCACATCCTTGAATCAATAAATCCTTAAGTAAATCAAAAGATAGAAAGTGAGAACCTTTTAGGTAAGCAAACACACGTACTTTCGCACTTGTTTTCCACTTAAATACTTTTCCTGATGAGGTTATATTACTAACTGGGCCTATGTGAAATGATTCATTGTGGCGACCAAAATGACTTATCTCTGGCCACGTAGTCCACAAACAAGAAACAGAAAACATATCTGAAAAACTATTTAGTAAAGGCCCTTTTAGTATCGTTTGAGCTTCATTTATGATCTTTAAAACACTCGTTTCCTTTTCTTTTAAAAAGGATTTACTAACGTTTGGAGTAGCTGCAAGCTGTGGCAATGTATCGCCAACAGGGGGCACGAAAAAACCTTTGTCTACCGCAATTACAGGTATGTCCATTGATCGTGCTACAAGTGATGCAGTTGGAGACGAATCACAGATAATCCTATCTGGTTTAACCAGATTGAACAAAGAGCCCCATGCATGCATATAACCGGCTAATGAATGCGAATCATGGTAACCACGCGAATACAAGATATCAGCATGATTAAAAATTCGCCCTCTAGGTTTTACCCCATGAGCATAAGGCGCCTGAACCCATGTAATACCTAAATTTGCAAGTTGAGAATGGGCATGAACAGTATCTTTAACAGCCGCTACAACGTCGTGACCTCTTTTTACGAGTTCATTAGCCATTGTTTTGATGGCTGTTATATGACCCAAGTCCATACCCAATTCCCAGCATAGTAAATATTTCATCAGTTACTCTCAGTAGTGCCAAAAAAAATCAAATCCAAAACGAGTATCGTCTTCTATCAATTTTGTTGAAACACTTTTGCTAATGGATGCCTTGGTCGTGAATTTATTATAATTCAAATCAATACCTACTTTTAACGAATCAACACTCAGCTCGTGATTAGTGCTGTTTGTTATATGTGCGCCGTTAAATCCAATGTTTGACTGGACGTGAAATCCGTAAAATTCCCCTATGTATTTGTTTGCTACAAGTTCATAGGAATAGCCTTTATAGCCTGAATGAATACCGTTTTCATGACTACTACCAGCCCCATTACCACCGAGCCTAAAACGTTCAGATGAAGGCATATCAATAGACCCCTTGAATAAAGATCCTGATGCATTTAGTGCTATATTTTGGGGTAATTTTGCTGACGTTGAAAGATCGATCTGACCTGACCAAAAGTGACGATTAAAGGTTCCCAGTAAAGGAATAAGATTGTAATCCTGGGATCCGCTAAGACCTTTGCTTAACGTTAAACCTGCAAAAGAATGCTCATTGGAATAGATTACAGAAGGCTTATAGACAAGAAATTGTTGTTCATTGCTTAAGTTAAAAGCCCCAAAATCTTGAGATCTATGTGTGTATGATAATTGGTTCTTTAGCTTAAATGATGGATTTAACCAATTTGTGATTGAAACAGAAGCCATATTCGTTTCACCGGCCAATTCATACGGCCTTGAATCACCACCCGGTTCATTAAGGGAATAGAGATACTGAGCGCTCAATAAGCCATAGGGTGATGCTTTTTCTAATTCAAAAAAAGCGGCTTCGTATTTACCCCCTCTAGAAATCGCCTCTAAATCAGCAAGACCATGCGTTAATGAACTGACAAATACATAGCCATCACCTACCTTGCTTCTGTTGTACCACGAAACAATGTGTTTCCCGGTTGATTCTGAGCCACTGTTTGAAGCCAAAATTGCGCCCTTATTCGCATTACTCTTGTCATCAGTGGCGCTCAAGTAAATAGTATATTCACCCGTTTTTTCATCTGGGGCACCAACCTTGACAACAAGCTTTTCACCTTTGTTTTCAAGGGCTTTAATCAACAGTGGAGAGTAAATAGCAGAAAGATCATCTCCGAAATACTCGGCATAATCGCCTTGAATTCGAGATGGCTTATTAAGGAGAACGTTCTCCCCTTTATCTCCCTTACCAACCCTACCGGTGTAGCTATCATGGGTTCTTAGGCATGATTCAGCCGCAGCAACGTTACTAAGGGCAAGGCATCTAGCCTTTTCTGACAACTCAGATGACGTTGCATGTGAGTGAAATGTAAGCGCTGCAACAGTTAGTACTAAGGTTTTGGTTTTCATTTAGGCACCATAATGTCAATAAAGCTATAACAGAATGATACGATGAATTTTCACCTTTCGATATCGGTTTTTTAGCATTTATTCAAATTTTTATTATTTGTATAAATCCATTAAAACAGTGGCTTACAGTGAATACTCCCGTGCATCATGCTGCGCATGATACGGGGCATCGGCTCTGCGTTTCCCAGAGGGTCGAGAGTGTCACCGATATTCTCGGTGCTGCGAATGCCGGCGCCCACCGACAGTACACGCTTGTGGCTGGTCAGATGTGCGGGCGTAAACGACACCGGCACCGAGAGGTGAATGGTTTTACCGACGATCAGCGAAGGCGATTTCAATTCACCCCTTTCAAGCTGTTAATCAGGTTCGATACTGCCACTTATACGGTGTGAAAACAAAAGCAAATTCCTGTACTTAGTTACTCCTTTGAATGTCCATCATCTTGTGCCTGCGCAACCGTTTAATGGTAAAAGTATATTTGTTAGAATCAGCTTTTCGCACGTGCTGATAGATGATAAAACAAACACTATTAATCCAGTATTTGCTTTCATTAAATTGAATGCGCGTGTAGATGTAAGAAATTTCCTTTGGTCGTACAATGCCGATGAGCGTGTTGATTCAGGCTTTGAGGGGATTGGGCTCACTCCACACGATTGATTAACATCATGCTTTAACAGTAGATGTGGGTCAGTATAAGCTATTAAGAATGAACACTAAAAGCACGCCGCTTTACCCAGCATCGTGCAAGATGAAGATGATTATTAATATGAGTCTAAAATACATGGATCTCGTGAGTCTGGTTCCAGCGCCTGGCGCACAACCCGACTACACACAATGCCTTGCACTCATGCCTCAGTTGGCAGAGCTGGCACAAACACCCCAGGATACCTACTACCATGCGGAGGGTGATGTCTGGACGCATACAAAGATGGTCGTTGATGCGTTGATCAGCGATGATGCCTATACAAGCGCTAACGATCAGGATCGTTTTACGCTCTTTTATAGCGCCCTCCTTCATGATATTTCTAAACCCGCTACGACGGTCATCGATGAAAGCACGGGGCGTGTCTCCCAGCCCGGCCATTCCCGAAGAGGATCCATTGATGCACGGCTACTCCTGTGGCGAGCCGGTGTGCCCTTCGAGCAGCGTGAGCAGATTTGCCGGATCATCAGCGTGCACCAATTGCCCTTCTTTGCCATCAGTGGCGACAACAAGGGGAAAACCGCTGAATACCTGATCCACAAACTTTCCTGTGAGCTTCCCATCTGGATGCTCTGCGCTGTGGCTAAGGCCGATATGGTTGGCAGAATTTGCCCTGATCAGGACAATGTCCTTGTCGACATTGAGCTGTTCCGTACCATGGCTGAGGAAATGGGCTGCTTGGACAAGCCAGCCACCTTCGCAGATGACTACACTCGGATGAGCTATATCAATGGCGCAAGCGTATCTCCCGAGTTTCCGCTCTACCGGGAAACAAAAGGATCACAGGTTATTGTCATGTGTGGGATTCCGGCCAGCGGCAAAGACACCTGGGTTAAGAAAAACGCCCCTGGTTTGCCTGTCGTATCATTCGATGATTCCCGCGAAGCGCTGGGCTTGGCTCATGGCAAAAACGAAGGCATGGTCGCCCACCATGCCATCGATCAAGCCAAGGCGTATCTGCGTAAAGCAGAGCCCTTCGTTTGGAATGCAACGCACCTGTCACGTCAAATGCGAGACAAAACACTCGACCTTCTGCATCGTTACAATGCCGATGTCCACCTGGTCTACCTGGAGCAGACGGAAAACGTGCTGCTTTCCAGAAATAAAAACAGGGACACCTCACTGACCAATAAGGATCTGTCGAGAATGCTCTTCAAATGGGAGGTTCCATTGCCCACTGAGGCCGCCAAGGTCACGTACCTGGTGGAACGCTCGACGCCACGGCTTGAACGAGAAAAAAATAACCACCCTCTGGCCCCTATGTGAAAGTATTTTGGGAGTTATGACCATAATGAGAAAGAATATTTTGCTTCCTTCAAATGCATTCAAGAGTCTCGTGCTAGAGCGTGACGGCGGATCGTGCGTTTGCTGTCAAAAAGCAACTGATCACGTTCAGATGCTCCTCGATACTCGGCTTTGGGATGATGGTGGTTTCTATTTAGATAACGGGGTATCGCTTTGCAAGGAGCACCAAGAGGCGACGTTGAAGACCGCCCTCCTCCCCAAGCAACTGCGTGAGATGGCGGGTATTAAGTCAGCTTTTCTACCTTCCTCCTATTCTGAAGAGGATAACTATGACTGCTGGGGTAATGTGGTCAAGCCTACGGGCGTGCGCTACAAAAGCGAACTGTTTGATGAGCCTGACGTGCAGTCATGGATCAAGGCTGGAGGATTCCTCAATGACTTCAGTCCTTTTTACAAGTACCCGAGCACGCCGCATCTGGAGTGGTCAAAAGGCGTTCAGCGTGATGATCGCGTACTGATTTCTGACGCTGTATTTCAGGGTGAAGAAGTGATCATTACCGAAAAGCGTGATGGAGAGGGCGCGACGCTCTACCCTGACTACTACCACGCTCGTAGTATTGATGGACGACACCATGAAAGCCGCAACTGGCTAAAAAACTTCTGGGGCAAGATCAAGCATGAAATCCCGGATGGGTGGCGAATCAATGGCGAAAACCTCTATGCCCAGCACTCCATCGGCTATAACGATTTAGATACCTATTTTGAAGCCTTCTTCGTTTGGAATGAAAAGAACGCCACCCTCCCCTACGATGAAGCCGTCGAGTACCTGGCAATGCTCGGGATTAAACCAGTGCCGGTGTTAGATCGATTTGTCTATGACCGAGACCGTGCTCAGGCAATCGCCAGGGAGCTTGATACGGAGAAGTGTGAGGGCTATGTCATGTCGTTGACCCGTAGCTTCAGCTACCGGGAATTCAGAACATCCGTGGCAAAGTTTGTCCGGCAAGACCACGTGCAAACCAATAAGCATTGGATGCACCAAACGGTTGTAACTAACCAGTTGAAGAAAACAAATTCCAAAGAATCGCTGGATTCAGTGAGCCAATATGAACAATAAAGCCGAACCCATAAAGTATGCTGAATTACCCACTGAATTCAGTTATGAAGCGCTAGAAAAGCAGCGCAGAGAACGAATCTTCACCTTTCTGAGTAAGGGGCTGATTGATGAGTTCACCCGTCTGTTCAAAGGCAAAAACGTACTGGAAGCCTATGCGGGCAGGGGGCATGTCAGCGCCCTCCTCCATGAGCAAGGCATCAACGTCAAATCGACAAGCCTTCGTCTGGGGCATGATGGCAGTTCTGCGTTAGGACATGTATTCGATGTTGAAGACATGGATGTCGTCACGGCAGTTCATACCTACCGGGACTGGATGGATTGCTTGCTGGTCTGCTGGCCAACCACTGACCCTGGGCTGTATAAAGCACTCAACCTATTACCGCTGGACGTTCCCATTGTCTTTGTCGGAGAGGTCACAGACTACAGCGTTAGCCCACCTTTTCTCGGAGGTTGTGCGACTGATGAGTTTTTTGACAATGTTCATTCAAATGAAGAAATGACAAAGGAATTGAAATACCAGCCCGTTGGTCATCAGCAATTGAAGGTTTTCAATCGCAATGAGAAGATTAAAAAATCACATGAGTTCTCATTGGATTATTTTAGATAGGCGGTTTAGCTTTTTAAGGAAGCAAATTTCGGCTCAAGCTCGCGCAAGCGTTCTCTGACATTCGTCAGCACTTTACCAAGCAGATTCTTCCCAAGCCACTCCTTTGGGTTTAGCGCGCGAGGATCATTAGCGCTAAGGCCAATGCCCCAAATCCTGTCATAAGGTGAAGCCTCAACAAGGATGGTATTGCCTGTTTCCAGTAGGGCTTTCTTCAAGTCGGCATGTTGATTGAATTTATGGAAAAGGCCAGCACTCAGAATTTTAACGCAGCGTTCGTCCCAGGTGTCTTGAACAAAGCCCTTGACCTGCCGCCCCAGTTTCTTTTGCTCAGCGGGGTCACTGGTCAATAAGATCTTCTTTGCTACTTCCGCGTCATTGAAGAGCATGGCCTTGGAGTACATCATAAACTGTTCGCCGGTCACAAACGTCTGACCTTTGACAACAAAAGGTCGCTCATACCAATTGGAGAACATATCCTGCTTGGTAAAAAAGAACGTGAAGTTTCCGGTTTTTTTCATGGCATATCGCTCAACGAGTATTTACACCAGCCTACCAAGAGAGACGCTGGGCGAACAAGCGATTGCTCCTAAGCCTGTGCTGTTAATTCATGCAGACGGTTTTCGGCCTTGAGCTTTCTGATCTGACTGATGGGCACATTGAATTTCTCGGCCAACTCCCGAACAGTGCCTTCTGGCGCTGGTTTGTTCATTTCACGGAAACCTTTGTTCACACGCTCAGCCATGCGAGCAGCTTCTGCTTTTTGCTCACGCTCAATGCGCCTGGCTTCATCATTGATCACGCCCTGAACCGTGTTGCGCAGGTAGCGCTTAAGGTTGTTCAGGATGAGCAGCGAACTTTCGTCGGCTTCCAGCTCTTCCTGGCTTTGGGGCTCTCTGCCATGTACGTGAAAGAACATACCGGGCCTTAACGTCTGGTCGAGCTCGCCGGTCAAGACACCGGGCCACAGGTTGACGTTGGTCATGATCTCACCCATGAGCATCATGGATTTCAGGCATTCGTTGAATTGAGACACGGTTAGGGCTCCTAGATGACAATATACATATAATCTAACTGTTCTGTGCGAGCACGTCAATACACATAAATGGGAATCATTGCCATCAAAGGCTTGCCGAATGAAAACTTAGGGCGAAAGAGGGTGTGGATAATCTAATGACAGACTAGGAAATAATATTATACTTTTTCTATTCATGAAAATATAACCGGATCAAGAATAAATCATAATTGCAAGACAAGCCGGCAGTCAATTCCCTTGGCAATATTGATCTAAAGCTATTGCTTTAATTTACTGCAAATATAAGTTGAACAATGAGTCAGTTTATATCGGGCTAATAGTGTGATTTTGTTCAGATATCGTCATAAAACAGGGTTTATCTTTTTATTAATTCGTTTTAGCATGGCTCTACTTTAAACAAGTGAGGACAACTTATGAGCCATCGATTTGTATATGAGTTAAAAGTGCAGAAGCGCTTTTCTGACTTTGACATGTTTCGCCATGTTAATAATACTGTCTACCCTCAGTACGTAGAAGCTGCCCGCCTGGATTACTTTGGTAATTTCCTAGGATCAAACCTCAATGAATTACTGGCTTTCACGGTTCAGTTTCATATTGAATATGTCCGCCCAGCCAGTTTCAGTGACAACTGCTGTGTATTGATGAGAACCAAAAGTATCGGCAATAGCAGTATTGTCCTTGAGTACGAAGTCACCAATGCCGAAGACCGCAATATCGTCTATGCCCGTGGTGAAGTAAAACAAGTCACTTGCGAAGTGAAAACAGGCAAGAACACCAGGGTGCCAGATGCTGTGCGCAGAAAGGTTGTGGAGCTAGAAGGCATGCCGCCAGAAGAGGCGCATATCGAACCATAACGTGTATGGTTTAAGAAGGTAGTCCAGCTTTTAAGGATACAGGGTAATTGACGTTACGCTAATGGACATTGAAAACCCCGTTGGCTGCGGGTAAGCTGGACAGCCTGAATTGCACATCGAGATTTCACATGAGCGCTCAATCACTCACCCTAGAAAGCCACCGAATTGCCTTTGAAGCGCTCAAAAACGTAACCCTTCACTATTTCCAGGGTCTTTACCGTCTTCAGGATGTCCCTGGTCAACTTGCGATCCTGCAAAAATCAAAAACTTACTGCCAGCAATATGCTGCCATTGATTTGGTGAGCCTGCTCTCTGAATTAAAAAGTCAGGATGAAACGGCAACATTGGACGAATGCACCCTGGCCACTGCTCGCCGAGAAATCGGTTACAACGGCAATATGCGTGAGCAATCAGCCTATACCAAGACGGCATGCACAATCATAAAAAAGCTCGAAAAGCTCATCCCCGGATTTCAGGTGGTACTGGCGCAGACCTTACTTTATTGGGATAGCGCAAAATTGTCAGAAGATTTACTCGGCACTCAGCCCTCCCGATTCCTTGACAATCTCATTGCTCGATACATTTCCATTCGAATGAGCGGCGATGACTATTTTCCTATGTATCTATTATCGGCTTCATTCGTGATCTCAAGAGATGATGCATTGCTGGCTAAAAGTGAGTTTGACGACAAATACAAAAGAGCCTTTGAATTTAGTTTGCCGAAAACCTATGAAAGAGTTATCCAGCTTAGTCCGTCAACCCGTCGAAATTTTATCATGGTTGACATGGGCATATAATTGATTATTATTACTCGTTTTCAATTGAGATCATAAGGCAAGCTGATTATAATTTGGAAAATTAGGGTGTTTTCTATAAAGAAATTTAACTTTGTACTGCTGACTAGCGCTTCATTTTTGTCTATGGTGCCAGTGGATTTTCGGTAAGAACCTCGACGGGCGCGACCAAAACCATGTGGCACAAAGCGGCTGGCTGGGGAATGACACAAGATGCGATGAATACGGATTATTTTGGCATTAACATGGCATGGGGTGCAGGCAGGCCCTATGGCGGATCCGGTGTCATCGGAAATCCCGTGTGCCCTTACCTCTTTACCAAAAGGCACCGTAAAGCACCGTCATTCATGGCGGGGATATAAGAGCCAATCGCTAAGCGATTTAGGATTTTGGTGATGCCTGGCTTTCAATGTATTGCTTAATGACCGCCAGCGGAGCCCCGCCGCATGAGGCGGCAAAGTAGCTGGGTGACCATAGTTGCCCCTGGTAGTAATGCTCGGCAATATCCGGGCGTTCGCTGCGCATTACGCGGCTGGAAGCGCCTTTCAAACTATTGACCAGCGAGGAAACCGAAACCTTCGGCGGGTAGGTCACCAGCAGGTGAACATTATCCTGCTCACCGTTGATTTCTTCCAGCGTTGCGCCAAAGTCCACGCAGATCTTCGCGAACAGATCGCGCAGACGAAGAATGGCAGCCTGGTCGAACACAGCTCGGCGGTATTTAGTGACGAAGACCAAATGCACGTGCATATTAAAAACACAGTGCCTGCCACGCCTAATATCATTGACTTTATCCATAGACCTAATCATAATGAGTCTATGAAAAGACTGCAAGCCTTTAAGTTTGAACTCTGCCCGGACGGAGCCCAGCAGCGCTTGATGCGCCAGTTTGCTGGGGCTTCTCGGTATGTGTTCAATCGCGGTTTGAGTCTGCAACAGGAGCATTACAAAAGCGCCGGGAAGAAGCTTTCGTATGCGGATCTGTGTAAAGCACTGACCGCCTGGAAAGCCGACCCTGAAACACCCTGGCTTAAAGATCCACACTCACAGGTGCTTCAGCAATCGCTGAAAAACCTGGAAGCGGCTTATCAGAATTTCTTTGCCAAGCGCGCTCAATTTCCTCAATTCAAAAAGAAAGGGTTCTCGGACAGTTTCCGCTACCCGCAGGGCATCAAGCTCGATCAAACGAAGAGTCGGGTTTTTCTACCAAAGCTCGGTTGGATGAAGTATCGCGCCAGTCGCGATGTACTGGGTGAGATCAAAAACACCACGATCAGACTGAAGGCCGGTCGCTGGTATGTGTCATTTCAGACCGAACGAGAGGTCGATGTCGTACGGCATCCCGCCGTTACGGCGGTTGGCATTGACTTAGGGATAGTTCGCTTCGCCACCTTGTGGGACGGTCACCAAGAAACGGTGATTGCGCCGCTGAACAGCTTTAAGCGCCATCAAGACAGACTGGCCAAGGCGCAGCGCCAATTAAGCCGCAAGATTAAATTCAGCAGTAACTGGAAACGCGCAAAGGCTCGTGTCCAGAAGATTCATCAGCAAATCGCCCATGCGCGAAACGACTTCCTGCATAAAGCCTCACACCGCATCAGCCAAAGCCACGCGCTGCTGTGTTTGGAAGACTTGCAGGTGAACAATATGAGTCGTTCCACCAAAGGCACACCTGAGTCACCTGGTAGAAATGTTCGGGCCAAATCAGGCTTGAACAGGTCGATTCTGGATCAAGGCATGGGTGAGTTTCGCCGGCAACTGGAGTACAAATCGGAATGGTGTGGGGGTGACTGGATCGCAGTACCGCCGCAAAACACCAGCCGCACGTGCCCCTGCTGCGGCCATGTCAGTGCGGATAATCGCCTGAGCCAGGCTGTATTTTTGTGCGTGGTCTGTGGCTACACTGAAAATGCTGACCGGGTCGCCGCCAAGAATATCCGTGAGCGCGGATTAAACTTGCTCAAAGGCCAGGACTATGGCCGGATCGCCTGTGAAGTGAATGGTGCGGTAAGGCCATCAGCAGCAGGAACCCATCGAAGTGAGCACTCAGCATCTGCTGTGTGACACCGTAGGGAATCCCCGGCATTTATGCCGGGGAGGATGTCAATTGAAAGCGAGTCGAATCGACTGATCATCAGCCCGCTTCGGCGGGCTTTTTTGCCATGGATTTATTGAAAGATGTCTATTGACAGGTTGTCAGTGGATGGATAGGATTTGATGCCTATCGAATACCTCCAATGGAGTTTCACTATGTGGTTCCGTAACCTGCTCGTGTACCGCCTCAGCACTGCCTTCCAAACCACCGCTGAAGCGCTGGAAGAAGCGCTCAAAGAAAAGCTGGCGCGCCCTTGCGCGAGCCAAGAGCTCTCCACCTTCGGCTTTATTCCGCCGCTGGGCAAGGGCGATGAAGCTCCACTGGTGCACGCTTCCGGTGATTATCTGTTAATCGCAGCGCGCAAAGAGCAGCGTATTTTGCCGAGCAGCGTGGTGCGTGAAGCGCTCAAGGAAAAGGTTGAGCAAATCGAGGAAGAGCAACAACGCAAAGTCTACAAGAAAGAGCGCGATCAACTCAAAGACGAAATCATCCTCGACTTGCTGCCACGCGCTTTCGTCAAGAAATCCAGTATTTTCGCGGCTATCGACCTGAAGGCAGGTCTGATTTTCGTGGACAGTTCCAGCCATAAGAAGGCTGAAGATCTGCTGTCGACAATTCGTGAAGTACTGGGTTCTCTTCCGGTACGCCCCCTCAACGTCAAGATTGCGCCGAGCGCCACGATGACCGATTGGGTGAAAGCTCAGCAAGCTCAAGGCGAGTTCTACATCCTGGATCGCGCTGTCCTGGTAGACACGCATGAAGAAGGTGGCAAAATTGCCGCTACCCGGCAGGATCTTTCCAGTGATGAGATTCAGAACCACCTGACAGCAGGCAAGCTGGTAACTCAACTCTCTCTGTCTTGGTCTGACAAGCTGGCATTCACCATCGATGATCAACTGGTGATCAAGAGCCTGCGATTTGAGGATCTGCTCCAGGATCAAGCAGCACAAGATGGCGGCGATGATCATCTGGCCCAACTCGACGCATCTTTCCATCTGATGATGGGCACCTTCGCAGATTTCATGCCGGCGTTGATAGAAGCGTTTGGCGGTGAAGAAATCGCAGAAGGCATCTAAGTCTTCGCCAGCAAAAATAAGGGCGACCCATGGGTCGCCCTTTTTTGTCGCCAACTGCATGCAAAGACATCTGCTCATGGGTGATAATTGTAATAGAGCTACCGGAGTGTTATATGCAGCCGCTTTATTACACATACAGCAAAAATCACTACGCCCAAATCAACAGTGCGCTGTTCCATCTGGACAAGATGGGGCTCACGGCGCAATGGTATGCTGAAAATTATTCGACTCAGCTAGGCGCACTTCGCCTCCAGCATGATATGGGCATGCTGGAATCTTTTGAGGTCAGGAGCTCAAAAATTAACGAACACCCTCTCCTGCCCTACGCTGAATTGTTCCGAGAGAAGATGCTTAAGCCACCGTTTGTCCCCGAAATAATCGGGATTCCATGCGAGTGGCCGAGAAGCTATTTGCTCAATATTCTTAGGCATGAACAGCATAAACCGAAAATTATTCAAAATGCGCTAGAACTAGCCAGCACAAGAAAAAATGACTGGCTTTACTTTTACAGCAATGGCATAAAGTCAAATATTGGAATGCTCAGCGGTTTAAAAACAGATGAAATTAACGAACTGCTGCAAAAAAATCCATGGTCTATATATGTCATTGATAGCGAAGACCTTGAGCAAACGCATTGGGACAATGCTCTAATTAACGAATCAACCGTTCTTTATGAGTGCGATCTTAGCCTTTTCTCAAAAAAGGGAATTGAGGAGCTCTGTAGACGCAACATGTACACATTCAAGACCATAACAGAAGATCGCGGACTTTCTTTGCTAGAACTCCCCTTTGATCATGATGAGTTATTGGAAATTTCGCTAAACCAATGCTTCGATCCGGTAGCCCATAGAAATATTTTCTCATTGGATGAGATGCTGACAATAATACTCTGCAATAACCCATCAAGATTTAACAAAAAAATAATCAGCTATTTTCCAGATGATGTCGAAAAGATATTGAATGCATTCTCCTGCTACGAGGAAGGTCGCCATGAAATAATGAAGTTCATCAGTCCTGAAAAATTGGTAGAACTTCACAATCGAGGTATTGTTGATTTAAAAGACATTCCTCAGGTCATACATGCCTCGCTCGAAAAAGCTGACCCGGAATTGGCTGAAAAAGTCTGCCTTTACGGAAAGTATGATGACAGATTTGATGTTCCGTTTTAAGGGAGTTGGACTGATGCGAATACATAAAAGATATGATGACAGTGATGCGCTTAAAGCCATGAAATTTGGTTTGGCATGTTTTCACCGAGAAGGTGTAACGGCAGAATCAATAATAGACCAATTTCCTGCTCAAATTCGAAGAATTGCACTTGAGATGGACATGGGTGTAATAGTCAGTGAGCATATTCGCGGTGAAAATGACCACAGTTTAATGATGGCTGCGGAGTATTTTCTTGAAGAGGCTTTAAGCTACCCTTTAATGCCAGAAAAATACGGAATTCCCATAACCCTGCCCCGCGAATACGTGGCTTACCTGGCAAATAAGGAAGAGAACCCAGAGGATGAATACCCTGATATAAAAGAATACACCGCACTGTCACTCCTTAGAGATTCTGATGAATACATGATGTCAGCACTACTCAGTGGATTCATGGGGCATGTTCGCAAGGTTGTTCGTGCTAGCTCGGAAGAAATAGATGCCCTTATCACAAAAAAAGCTCGGTCTTTGATTCATATAGACCACTCGTTGGTTACTGATCATATGTGGCAGCGAGCAGTCATTGCCGACCCCGCAGTCATAACTTTTTTGCCAAAGCACTGCGACAGACTCAAATACTTAAAAATGGCTTGCGCCAACAATATCTATGCCTTCGATCAAATACGATCAGAGAATCCAAGCTATTTAGCAGATTTAATGGAAGTTTCTGATGTCATTAGGGCATTTATCATAGATATGGCCAAAACACAGGCCTATGGCATAGGGGAGATTTTAAGAATCTGCACAGATGAAGAGTTTCTAGAAATAGCAATGTTCAATGAAAAAGCGTTATTTGATAGGGATTTCTTAAAAACAAAGCCCAAGGAACTCATGCTTCAAGTGTTGTCAGCCTACAGTAAAGATGAATACCAACTTTCAGCCCTTTCAGAACACTTAACAGAGGAACTGATAGAGATGGCATTAGATGCAGGAATTATGGATTGCACAATGATAGTTAACTCAAGAGCTAGTGAATTCAGCAATAAATACTCAGACAAAGTCGCTTCTCAGGGAAGAGTTTATTACCCTGACGAAATACCTTGGTAAAAACATGAAAACAAAAATAATCAAAAAATCCGGCTATATTGAACTCGTTCTGGATGAGCCTTGCGATGAGGTTCAGTTTGGAAAAGGTGTTCTCGCAGGCATGACGCAGTTCGACGATATCAACTGCTGGCTCGTCTCTGATATGAGACTCTCAAATTTTATTCAGTGTACGCCCTACACCGCCTCCATTTCCGCTGATGATTATTGCTCAACGCTAAAGCCCGAAAACCCGATTCAGCGTTCATTCGTGCTAAAGCATTTGCGTGAATATCAAGAAATGGATGACGGGACGCTCGTTTGGTGTACGTTCAACAAAATGGTAGTGGGTAAAACCCATATCAATGGAAACTGCCCTGCTTCTCGCTACGGATTCCATCCACCCATCTTTCATAGTAAGAAAGACGGTCTTGAGATATTGCGGGCTTTACAGAGCTTTTGGAATGAATACCAAGGCACACTACGTGAAAGTAAAGTGACGTATCCACGTCTACAAAAAAACGCTTCGCTGATCTTAATGGAATATAGAGCCCATGAGCTCAGACAGAAAATCAAAAATGAGGAACAGGGCCCGGCTAACTGCTTTTAAGGCGCATGCGGGAAGAATCCAGAAATAGCTGATACAATGCAGCGGTTCGCCAAGGAGTGAATCACATGAATATCGATACTGAATTGCTCGAAAGCCTTGAACAACTGGCGCTGGCCGCAACTCAAGGGCCTTGGGTTGTGGATCCTCTTAACATTGGCGCGGAGTTCAACGTTGAGTTACCAGATGCCAGTGAAAGTATTGCACTGGCACAGCAGCTGGTGAATGACCGTGACAATCAGCAGCGTCGAAAAAATGCAGCCTATATTGCAGCTGCCAATCCAAAAACGATTTTGGAGCTGATCGGCTTGGTTAAATCACTTAACCTTAAATCAGGTACTTAGCCAGCTTGATCACACAGCGGCGGTGAACTGCTCAAAAAACGGTTCCTTGACAAACTCATCCTGGTACAAGAAAACCCTGTTGATCTCGACAGCGCGGTTTTCATACATCGAATGGGGGTTTAGGTGCATAAACAGTGTTGCTATAGCACCCGCCTTGAAGCCATGGTGATGCAGTACGCGGTAGAAATGTTCATGGATCATCTCCTTTTCGGCTTCAGATGATTGCTCAAACGATTGAGCCATGATTTGTTGCACCTCGTGCTCATAAGAAGAATCATCCAGATCTGCCATGGAGAATGATCGAACAAGCACCTGGGCGACCAGTCCTTCAAAATCAGCGGTAAAGCAGAACTCAGCGTACAACAGGGCAGCGTGTGATGGTGCGAGGCCCGTGCTGGCGCAAAACGCATCCACCCAGGCCATGACTTCATCAATACTGACTGCAATGCATCTCATACTATTCTCCTGACCCACCTGGTAGGCGAGTAACGCTATGGCCGTCATTTTTTATGCTAAAGGCGAACATCCCGCTGGCTTCATTGGCTTCAGAGTAGCCACGACGCTCGGAGAAGCCAAGGACTTAAAGCAGCAGTACTTCGCCCTTTCTGAATAAAGCTACGAAGAGGCATACAAACAGGCGCATGCATTGAACGATCAGTGGCGCGCGTTGGCAACAACGGTTCGCCGAACTCGACGACTGAAAAACACATCAAACCGAGGCAATCTATATCGCGACGGGGTTGCGCGGGGCTGTGCTGGTCGAACACAAAAGGAATCGAGAGACTCCGCTCATAAGGCCATGCTTTGTTGCGCAGGTGCCAGGCTATGGCAATGGCAATGGCAATGGGCAAGTCGCCATACCCATCATCAAACACGGTTACAATAAAGCCTACGTAATGGCAGTAGATCGATATGCCCTGTTCAACAACCTGTCGGATGAAGAAACAGTCGCGCTGATTTCAAGAATTACCAAAAAGACTATGTTTACTCAGGATCTCTGGAAGCAACTCATTAGCAAGGAAATTTTTGTAAGCAAGGCATCAATCATGGAAAAGATTGGTTAGAAAACCTATTGTAAATGTACAAAGTGCAATGGCTCTTGATACAGTAAATGTAAGGAGCCGCCATGAAAACACAATCAAACCTTTTTGAACAACTCACACTTCCCGATCAGCGTCTTGAAATTGATATCTATGCCGCCTGGCATTCAATTTCAGGCGCATTAGATAAATGCCGTGAGTATTACGATGATGATTCATTGGGATTTCTCTTTGCGCAATGGCAGCAACTCAGTGACCACCTGCTGCGAGCCGGTCAGCATGGCATTTATGCTCAGTATCTGAATGAATTCCAGGCTCAGGCAGGCAAGCTAATCGATAAATCACCTGAAGGATTTGCCGTTGAGCTGATGCGCTTAATGACAACATTTCAGTTGGTTGATAGTTCAATGTTGCTCGGCTTTTCAGACCGTAAAATCGATTGCCTGGAGGTAGAGCAAGAGGCGCTAGAATCATTACTAAAAAGCAAACATTATTTGCTTGATTTCAAGGGGAGGAATGATCTTTATTCGTTTTATCATCTTTTGGCTGGATACGCTTTAGAATCACGAAGCGATTTTGTCACCATGATTCTTGATGATGTATTAAAGGGCACAAGTAATCAGGAAATCATCCATAAGGTTTGCATTGATATTCCCCATCAAGTTTACAGAAAACAAGCTAAGGGATTTTTCCCAGATTGGTTAAGGGGTAATAACTCAAGGCTTTCTGAAAAGCTAAGCAACTATTCGTCAACCTGCCTTACCGACAGTCATGTGCTTTATGCATTAAAATCAGGAGCCAAAACGTTAGCTGAAACCTTGTATCCAACGATTGGCGTGGTTAACGATTATCGTATCGTAGTTAAATTGGCGGATCATTTCAAAAAAACACTATCATCAGAGACGCTACAGGCTTTTTGCAAAAACAGCCCGGTTCAGGCTTTGGCCTATATAATCTGTCTTCCTGAAGTATTTAAAGGAGTGGATTTATCATCAGAAGAGTTTGCTCCAATCAATATGAACAAGCATCTCCCTGAAGCAGTTAAGTTGATCAGAAAAGGAAGGTCGGAAATAGAGCATAGCCATCTTGCAAATCTGGTTGATGATTTCCAAGGGCACCTATCGCCTAAAGATTTGATACGGGACTTGAAGTCAATTGAATATTTAGATGCGGATTTTCGCTCATTATCCAAGAAACTCAGGCGCTTCAATCTTGAGTCAGAGATGGCGCTATGATTGTCCCAGTGGCAACCTTTCAAAACAGAGAATTTTGTCATGAGATTATACAAGCTCTAAATGACGAAAATCCCATAAGGTTGCGTGAGTTACTCAGTCTGTGGATTGATGAGCATGGACAATTACGAGACATATACAGCCGTGAACAATTCGCGGTGGATAAATTCATGGAAAATAATATATTTTCCTTTTGGGAAGATCATGGTTATCCACCGTATGATTCAAAAATAATAACTAATTTGCTAAGGGCAAGTCAGCTAAGCATGGATAGACTTTTTCAGCTTGTTGAATTCTCCCCATTAAAATGTGTCGAGCCCATCCTTTTATTCTTAAAGAATACGCCTCTTATATTTGATAAGGATTTAGGCGCCAGGTATATTTTTTTAAGAAAACTTATAGTCCATGATAATGCAAAGGAATTGATAAAACATTTGGCCCTGAATGCAATGGATGAGCCATGTGATACAGATCAGGGGAAAATAAAACGGATATTTCTGCTTGATGTATTTGCGCTGTATTTGACTCAGCCAGAAGAAACATCAAATATATTCTCAAATGCTGATAAAAAACGATTAGACCTTGAATTAGTCGAAGTGATTTCAACCCTTCCAAGGCCCAGGCACACGTTTGATCAGGCTCTGTTGGCACATCATTTGGGCTTTGTACAGACAGCCAGTAAAATAATGGATGATCTTGGCCGAAACCTCACAGGATTACAACCCCTTATCGCGGCTCAATCCATAGGCTATGATTTTTCAGAGCAAAAAATGTTTAGTATGTTGGATTATCAAAACCGACAAGTTAAGTTATGTGCATTTAATTGTATCATGTTGACAATGAACCTAAAACACCTCTGGATTGGAAGGTTTAATGTTATTCAGGACTCAGCGGAGCTGTTGGGGCATATTTCAGAAACACTTAAAAATGCAAATATTGCTGGGGTAAAATATGACAATGCAACAGTTGCACAAAATATTGAGTTGTATATGGCATATGTAGATGGCGTCAATCAGGGGGCGAGATTTAGAGTTGACTCCAACCACTCCGTCACTCGATCATTGATCGCTAAATTACCTGAAAGTATCAGAAATAAGAGTGAGGTGCTTAAGCGCTTGTCTCTTGAAGAAGACCTTGGATTATAAATAATAACAAAGAGAAAATAAAATGAGCAGCTTAAGTTATGCCACAGGTGAATTCGTTAAAGAACTGATTCTTCAAGGTAATGCCGCCGCCCTTGAGAATTTTTTTACTGGCGTGCTGCCTTATTTGGACGGAGATTGCCAAGAAAAGTTTGAAACTATAATTCAAACCTATGCGCCTTCTTCACCGAACGAAGAAATCCGTTCGAAGTACGTCAGAAATTCTGAAATAACCTCAGATGCTGCGTTTTTTTATATTTTAAATGCCATGAAAGGTGAGCTTCCTTACTACACTGAAAAAGATCTAAGGACTGCAATTGCCAAGTTAAAAGAAAACTCATTACGCCTTTGCATGGAATTGACCAACAATCATTTCAAATATGATAATCGGCCTGACGCAGAAAACCATAGAATTGAACGCTCATTGGTCATTGAATGGATTTGTGAGGCGGCGTTAAAAGAGAATATTAAACAAGAATCCTTCACATCGTATGGGTATGGCAGCAAATCGTTTGACACCAAAATAACTAACCGTGCGCTTGCTAAGCTTTGTAAGCTTCTTGAGGTCAATGTAAATAAATCAAGTTACTACAGAGATTCGCTAGATTATTTAAAAAGCGAAATTGGGCTTGGTGACATAGATAATAAGTTGTCAGTTACTGATCTTCCTGTATTGCGAAATGGCAAGATAGTAAATCCGGAGCTGTTACTAGCGGCAAAAGAGCTTGAATTAAATCTTCATATTCCCATCTTACACAGGATCGAAGATGTTTGTATGTTTGACAGCAGGCAAATAAAGACCACCAGAATTCCGCGCTCTGAGTTAATGATAATGCCCAGGAATAATCGCGAAAAAGATGAATTCCAATTCATCTCGGCGAATACCAATTTCATGCGCGATGCCCATTTCTATGCAATGGCAGATTTACCACTTGTTATTGGTCTCAGTGTTCCAGAGGATATCGCGATAAGCCTGGTCAATTTAGAACATCTTGAGACGTACGATATTGATAACATTAACGAACAGCGCTTATCTGAAATGATGGATAATTTAGAATCACTTTGGGTAAATCCAATAGTTCCTATCACGCGTGAGCCAAGCTCCAAAGATGAAATCATCAGCATCAACTCACTTCTTGAAATAATTGAAGGCAAAAACGAATTCGAGCTATATAAGGCAGCATGCAGAGTTGATGAAAGCTTCTTGGTAAAATTAGCTAATGTTTTTACCAGTATCCAGGTAGACCCTGCAAAAACCAGTAATTACGATACATATGACCGTAGGTTAAATAACGTCATCCGAATGTTTAATGGATTTGGCATTTTGCCAGATAGTGGATCAGTATTTCTAAAAAATATTGAATCCATCGAGCGACTGTTTAAATCAGGATTTAAGCTAAAGAAAAATTCCGATTTCTTCATTTCCAATGCCATGTCTCGCGGGTATGCGTTTTCACTCGACGCCTTACGCAAGCTGGCTGATATTGGGGGCTACGTTGGCCTTAAAGATATGCCAGAAAACGCAGCACAAGCTCTTAAGTATGCGAAGAGTCGTCCATCACAGCTCATGCATACTGCTTATCTGCGACATTTTGAATTCGATGAGCTAATGAGAGAAGTAAAGGATCCCAGCTATTACACAATACTCATTAAAGCATTCCCTGAAAAATCAGAAATTCTGATTCCGCACCTTACCGATAAGGATAAGCGGATGGTACTGACTCAAGACTTGAATATGTGATTGACTTTATTCGTAGATCAAGTATACTAGGTTTACGCAATCCTAATGTAAATGCCATTAGTCTATAGTAGGAGATACCTCATGCTTGAATTTCATCTGTCCATGGCTGAGGATTTGATCCTTGAGAACGGTGAAAGTCTGGCTGATGACATGCATGGTCGACACATACTGGAAGCCGCGAGATCCTATCTCAAATTAACGGAAAATCCTCAAGCCCAGCGGGTTCCTTACGATGTGTTGATTGAGCGCAGAGAGGATATGGGGAAGGGTCGGATCCAGCTCATCCGTGAGGAAGACGGCGACATGTGCCTGAGCGTGATCAGTGATGATGGAGGCTTTGCCGGCGTTCAGTTTTGCACGTCGGTCGTGGGCGGCGGCAGATCGCCTAAGGTGCTCAAGGCTTTGTACCAGCTTGCGCAGGCCATGCTTGAGGAAAATCAGGAGCACCCTCTCCCTCAATGAGGCGAGACATAAATTACGTCGGGTAGACTGCTCAAATCCAAGGGCGCATCGCTGATATATTCCAAAATGCCGCACGGCACCGCTTCGGGGGAACCGTGGGCATACAGCTGCTCACCATCACAATACAGAACAGTTTCTCCCCCTCCACCGGCCAAAATAGCCAGGTAGTAGCCTTCCTTCAGCGTATCCATTGGTATCCCTTCCCTTCTTAAAACAAACCTATTTGCGCTGGCTCGGCCTTGATCTCGGGTTCAGCGTGTTCGTTGGTGAGACTAAGGTTATCCAGGGGATAGTCGACCAAGACCACGTTGTGGTGTTTCAGCTCTTGATGGATGATGTTACTGATCGTCATCCAGCAGCCATTAGCCAGGCCAGCGCCGATTCTTGGAACGCCAATTTTACACTTACGGTCGAACTGGGTAGCGATGGCCTTAAAGGCTTTGCGAATCGCCTCGTAGTCCGCATAAAGCACATCCGCGTCACGACCGTAGTTAAACTGGGTGAAGGCATTAATGATCTTTACCGATTTTCCGGCTCGTTCAACATCAACAATATCCAGCTGACCGAGTAGCGAGCGCGTCCCAGCTTTATGCTTCATGTATGACGTGTAAGCTTCCGGAAAGGTTTCACGAACAGACTTTGCAATCCCACTGTTCATTTTCCCCTGGCAGTTGACGCCATGAATCATTACATCCACTTCGCCACGGTTAGCCAGCTGAACCAGATCCCCTTCGACGCGATGGGGCAATCCGTGATTTTTCTGAAGGTACTCATCAACCATCTCAGAGGTGGTAAGCCCAACAAGCGCTTTAAGCTTCAGATCGACTTCATCGAGCCATGCCAAGATTTTGGCCTTGTGCTCGGGATTTTTGAAGTTATAGACCTTGATGCCATGTGCATCAGCAACTCGAATTGCTTGACCTGTGCCGCCCGTTTTGCTGGAAGTCATGGTGCTGTCATAAGCGCCATCGGGTGTTTCACAAATGACAAATCGAATCGGTGTGGCCATGTCGAGGCCCATCACCTGGTTGCAATTGCGCGACATCATGCTTCGAGGCCCACGGCCTAAGTGCTCCCATGCTGGATGAAAACGTTCAGCCATCGCTACGGCGGCAGGATGGTTCGTGTAGTGATAGCCAGCAAAATCGTTTTTCTCCTGGCCATTGAAACCAGACCAGGGAAGGTGAATTTCCATCACTGATGAGTATTTTCCAGGCTCAAGCTTCAAGAGCTCAGCCATTTTGTCGTAGGCTATTTTAGCGCCGATCTCAAAGGACATGTCAGAGCCATCCGCATGTCCTGAGCGAACCTTGCCCCCCATGAAGGCCATGGCACAGGCATATCGCATAAAGACATGAGAAGATGCTTTATTCAGTTTGCGGGTGCCAATGCCCGCGTAGTAAAACGAACGGGGGAGCTGTAGAGTCAAGTTGGTCATCATAAAATTCACATCTGTGGTTCATCGGTGTCTAGGGATCGACCTTTGATTTTTTCCTGACACCGCATCCGCTTTGGGCCAGCAATTTCCTGATTAATTGTTAGAATGATGCGGCACAATTTCTCTCGTGCTTCATCCGAAAGGGTTGGGGGCCACTGCGTGCAACCTGGGCCGCTCACTTCGAACGATGAGCCGCCGCCTTTGGCGGAAAGCAGAATAAGCTGTTCAGTCCTGCTCAGATCAATCACCCAGCCCTTCCAGCTGTATTCACTTTTGTAAGTAAAATCAGGTTTACCCCAGAGTTCGGTATACTCGTCAATATGATTGGAGTACAACGAGAAAAAGGCTACTGGATCTTGTTTTTCAATCTTGCTGAAAACGTCACGAACAAAATCAAAATTAGAAAGTCGAGTAGCGTCGGCAGCCTCATACCATTTCTTGTCTACAGGGTGGCGAGTGAGACTCTTTAGGACAATGGGCTCAAACCCTTGCGCACCGCGTCGATTGAGAATTCGTTTCAGCATGATGATATCCGCCTGTTTGAGCCATGTTGACAGTTTAACAGCGGATAACTCCCCTCGTCTATTTGATGCAAGATTAATTGACGAATAAAGGTCATCATGGCCAAAATAGAAAAAAGAGGATTCGTCATGAGTGTTTCAAGACCCAATAAGCCCGATTCAAGCCCCTGCATTGGTCGCTGCTCACACAATGTCGGTGATGACATTTGCAAAGGCTGTGGCCGAACCATTCCTGAGGTAAGGGATTGGAATCAATACAGCAGTGAACAGAAAATTGAAGTGAAAGCCATTGCCAGAAAACGCCTTGGGCGCGTCGAAGAATACAGTCCTATAGGCCCCTAACGCTTTAAATTTGTTAAAGAACAAAATCAAAGGCTCAAGTCTTCTTCAAGCCACTTCCTTCTCAGCTCGGCGGGAAAATCACGGGCCTCCAGCAAGCGCTTACCATGCATTTTAATCAATACGTCCTTTTGTTCATGGGTTTTCGCTGAGCACCATAAATCATTCAGGTACGCCTGTTGAAGAACTTCTTCAAGGAAAATGGCTTCTTGTTGTTTGCGTCCAAAAAAACTTTTGTTCCGCTCTGCTTCTCGATAGCGATCAATAAGTTCTGAATAATCGATGGGTCTTTCTACGCGGTACTCAAGACCTACGCTGCCAGGCTCGTTGAGCCACAGATTCACTATGACCTTCCTGTTTTCGGCATTCAACTGTTCAAAGTGAGACAGAGTGGTAGTGCCTTTGGCGATCACCCGCGCTGTGACATGCTCATGAGGGATGCGCTTCAGGGCAAAGTGATCAGAGCGGTACATTGCCAGTGCTAATTCTTCATCGATCAGATTTTCCGGAACGTATCGCCACTGATCGGGATTCATATCCAGAATCTTCAGGCAATTGTTACGGGTGATCAGGTGCTTGGGAAGCTGATGGAGCGAAATGGGTTCATCCTGGCGAACCACAAAATCGAAAATGGGTTGGGTGAGCTTATGCTTGGGAACCCATTCCAGTAAAAATTTGGCTGTTTTAACAGCTGCGTGATGCTGACAAAGGGCCTCGATGAGCCATTCCGAGTGGTCGTAGCAGGTGAAGCGATGAATGTTTCTTGGGGTCTGCTTAAGCCCTGCAAAGACCACCCTTTTCATGAATGACTCTGGAAGGTCGAGCTCCAACAGCACTGTCATCATGTCGGGCTGAGCCCCGATGATGCTTTCGAGTTCAGCATCGGTCAGCAGCCCAATGGCTTCGCGGTGCCTGGCGAAAAAGCTGGGTTTTTTATGCTTTCTCAAGATGCTGCTGACAAGGCTCATCAGTGGGCTCCACCCGGTGTTAATGTGTGATCGCTGCTGGATTAGGCGTACTCGAACTCCAGTGTTTGCGCGATATCCAGGTTGACCCAGAAGCGCAGCTTCTTCTTCAGTTTCACCCCATCCATCTCATGGATGACAAAGGTAATGGAATCAAAGCGGGCTCCCCCTTTGCGGATGTAGTAACGATCAACCGTCATCAGCGTGCCGGCCTTGATGGCCATGTCGAAGGCGGGGTGCCTTACGCCATAGCCGTTGCACTCAAAGCCGTTCAGGGTAAACAGGGACTTGTTTCGTTCCTCCGGCTCCACCCGGATGCTCCAATCCTGAGTAATGCGGATCTGATCGACGCCAATGCGGGGTAGTACAAATTTCATGGAAAAAGCCTCATACTGTTTGTCAATTTAATGGTATCACACTATGACAGCTTGCGCGCATTACCGCCTCCCCTACCCCGATCTTGACGACGCATTCCAGCACATGATGCTTGTCTACTTTACCTTTCACGGTCAGCGCCCACGGATGGCCGAACTGATGGTCGAATTGTACAGAGCCAGGCAGTACAAGGATCTGGCTGAGATTTTTGCACTGGGATTTCCCTGCGACTATCTAGAACAGCAATGGAAAAAGGGGCTTGCTAATCGCTTTGCTGGCGCACCACCCTCAGGGTGGGCCACAGCGCCGTTTGAGCGCGTTATATTTTCAGCTGCTTCAGGGCACAACGAAATGCCAAATCATGCCCGCCTGCGTAGCGCCTCGAAGAAAATCCCGCTGGAGACGGTGACCAAAATCTGGCAAACCTATGCCAAACAACATGATAAGGGCATTGAAAATCAAGTCATCCAGATAACCGGGATGATCCGGAAAGAAAGATCACTATCCCCTTCCATCCGATTTGCAGATGTCGTGATTCATCACCTGACTCTAGAATCTCTTTGGGAAAAAGGCTTGATAACAGGTAAATTGACGCCCGCTCATGAGCTGATGCTATATTATGGCCATCAACTGAGCCTGGCGTCCTTGTCATCTACCGTAAAGCGCCATGTCCTGGCAACTGAATTGGATCTCTAGCATGAAACTACCAAAGCATTTCGGCAAGGCTGTCGGACTCATTTGTTTGTTAGCTCTGCTTCTACTTAGCCTATGGAAAGGTTGGACATTGTTGGGAGCAGTACTGTTAATGGTTGTCCTACCAAACATCGTTTGGCTGGGAATCAGCAAGCGAACAAAATCCATGGCTGATAAAGATTGTTATTGACTGTTAGCGTCTAAGCCATTACTCATATTGATTATTAGATCTTGAGATAGGGTGCGAAAATGCCAAAGGTGATGATCGACGGGATTGAATACGTTCCCCGTGCCGAAATCCCTGAACTCACAGATGCCCGCCTCCAGCGAGCACTCGAAGAGCTCACCTCCATTCAGTATTTCAAAGAACACCACAAGGCAGTTACCCAGGCTTGGAACGTTCTCAATGCCCTGGCTCCAGAGCTGGCCAAATTGGCCGCAGAAGACCCTCAGGCTGCGTACGAACGCGTACATGG
>JACCDZ010899179.1_pt1 | contig 32583 bp, 29 predicted proteins | sample 7449551 | NCBI WGS metagenome assembly JACCDZ01 (sample SAMN15323452, study PRJNA562643) | freshwater metagenome | isolation source: river surface water | place: USA:Blue River Watershed | collected 2017-08-18 | reverse complement strand
GTTTCTGAAGGGCGAAAGAATAACCAATAAAGGAATCCGATAATGGTCCTGCGTAAGCTTGCGGTTGCCCTGTTGAGTGTCGGCGTGATGTTGCCGGGACTGGGACATGCACTGGCCGTCAGAGATCTCCAGACCAAGTCTGCTCTGGGTGAGCCCTATCAGGGCGAGATTGAACTGGTTGAAATCGGTGATCTCAATCCCGATGAAATCAAGGTCACCCTGGCAACCCAGGAAGACTTTGAGCGACTGAGCGTTGATCGTGTCTACTTTCTGACCGATTTGCGCTTTGATGTAGTCCTCAATCCTGGTGGTCGTTCCTTTGTAAAGATCACCTCCGCCAAGCCCGTACGCGAGCCATTCCTGAACTTTGTGGTTCGTATTGCATGGCCGGGCAATACCCGCCTGCAGGAAGTGACGGCACTGCTTGATCCGCCTGTCATGGCCGATACCGCGCCCCAGGCAGTGGTTCAGCCAGTCGCTGTTCCGCAGGTCGCTGCGCCTGTAGAGGCCGCTCCGGCAGAGCCTGCACAGGTGACGCTAGCGCCGGAAGAAACCGTAGCCGAAGCGCCCGCACCTGTTGTTCCACCACCAGCCCCGGTGGCAGAAAAGCCGGTTCGTCAGCCTGAGCCTGTGGCACAGCAGCCGCAGCCGGTTCCTCAGCCAGACAGTTACCGTACCCGTTCCGGCGACACCATGTGGAAGGTTGGCGAGCAGCTTCGTCCATCTGACAGCGTGAGTGTTTCGCAGACCATGATTGCCATTCAGCGAGCCAACCCCAAGGCATTCGCGGGTGACAACATCAATCAGCTCAAGCGTGGACAGGTGCTCAGGATTCCCTCCGAGTCCCAGATTCGTGAAGTGAGCGCCCAGGAAGCAGCCGCATCAATCCGTGAACAGACCCAGGAATGGCGCTCTGCCCAACCTGTACCTGCCGAAAAGCCGGCTCTGGATGCCCAGCAAGTCAATGCCACCGCCCCGCAGCAAGCTCCAGTAGCAGCTGCACCGGTTGCCAAGCCTGAAGTCAAGTTGCTTGCCGCCCAGACAGGCAAGGCCGGCGCGTCTTCGGCTGGCAAAGACCAGGGTGCAGTCAAGCCTGCCGATACCAAAAAGCTTGATGAGAATCGTGTAAAGGCGGAAGCCGCCAAGGCAGAGAAGGAAAAGCTGGCTGCCAAGGTTGGTACGCTGGACACCAAGGTCAAGGCCAATGACAAGCAGATTGAAGTACAGAATGCCAAGCTCGCCGATCTTCAGGCCAAACTGAAGGATCAGCAGGCAAAGGCTGCTGCAGCCAAGGCTGAGGCGGATGCCAAGGCGGCAGCTGCTGCCGCCGCTGCAAAGGCTGCTCCAGTCGCCGCCAAGCCCACTGCCACGGCAGAAGAGCTTGATGCCCTTACATCGCCGGATGCAACACCAAAGGCAACCACAGAAACTGCTGCTGTCGATGCCGCGCCTGTGCTTGATGCCAAGCCGTTGCCTGCACCTGCCCCTGTAAAGCCGGCGGTCGTAGTCGAGCCCGAACCAGTTGAAGAGTCCAGCTCCCTGCCGCTGATTGCCGGTGGTGCCGGTCTGCTGGCCCTGCTGGGTGGCGCCTTTTTCTTCATGAAGCGTCGTCGTGAAAAGGCGGAAGAAGAGGAAGCCCTTGCCGAGCTTGAAGGCATGGAGGACCGTCTTGCCGAAATCGGCGGTGCTGCTCCTGACTCCTCCGACAGCTTTGTTTTTGGTGGTGCAGCCCAGGATGACCTGAGTGGTCATGCCGACGACTTCTCGCTGCCGGATGCCTCCTTTGATGATCTGGAGCCTGCTCCAGCACTTGCGCCTGCACAGGATCGTGTCCTGGCAGACCCTCTGGAAGAAGTCGAACAGTATCTGGCGTTTGAGCGTTACCCTCAGGCCGCCGGCTTTCTGGTCAAGGCCATTGCAGCCAATCCGCACCGTTCCGACCTGCGTCTGAAGCTGCTTGAGGTCTACGCACACCTCGATGATCACCATGGTTTTGCCGAGCAGGAAGAGTGGTTCGAGCAGTCGGGTGATCTTGCATCCCTGTCCCGTGCCGAAGAACTCAAGGCAACCATGTCGGCTCTGCCGGTAGCCAAGGGTGATGATGAGCTTCTTGCCTATGAACCAGGTTTGGGCAAGACAGCACCTGCAGCATCCATGGACGATGACATTGCTTCGCTTGAAGATCTGGAAATGGATTTCAATGCGTCCGTCTCTGCAAGCAGCCCTGTACTGCAGTCGGTGACTGATGCCGATCTGGACATGAATGCCGATTTCAGTCTCGATCTGCCGGAAGAAAAGCCGCAGGTTGCTGCTGCCGACAGTGGTCTGAGTCTGGATGAGGATCTTGATTTCAGCTTCGACAGCAAGCCTGCAGCCGCTGCGCCTGTTGCAGACGACCTCAGCTTCGAGCTTGACGATGCCGCTTTTGAGTCTGCACCTGCTGCAACTGCATCGACCACCGCAGCTGATGAAGGCATGGATTTCTCGCTGGATGAGGTGTCGCTGGATGAACCACAGCTTGATACCTCCTCTGCGGGTCTTGGTCTGGGTGACATCGCCGACTTCGACATGGATGCACCTGTCAGCCAGCCAGAGACGCCGGCGCCGGTTGCCAAGGCAGCTGACGATGACCTGAGCTTTGGCCTTGATGATCTTGATGGCGACTTCAATCTTGATGAGGCCTCTGCATCCGATCTCAGCTTTGATGAAACCGTTCAGGCTGACTCCGGCATGAACGATGCAGCTGCTGATTTTGATGCTGCGTTGAATCTGGATGAGGTTGCTGACGTCGCTGTTCCGGTTGCTGCGCCTGCCATGGCAGCAGCAGACAGCACGGGCATGGACGATGAGTTTGACTTCCTCGCCGATACCGATGAAAACGCCACCAAGCTGGATCTGGCGCGCGCCTACATCGACATGGGTGACATGGAAGGGGCTCGTGACATCCTTCAGGAAGTCCTGAACGAAGGTAATGCACCCCAGAAGGACGAAGCCAAGGGCCTGCTCGCGCAGGTAGGTTGAGTCCCGTCGTCAGGCCGAAGGCTTGACGCTCCGAAAAGGCCGCCGTAAAAAGGCGGCCTTTTCATTTCTGCAAACGGCCGGCTTTCATGCGTATTGCGATTGGTGTCGATTTTAACGGGCAGCACTACCGGGGCTGGCAGACCCAGCAGCCGGGCGTGAAAAGCGTCCAGGAAACCCTTGAGCGTGCAATCGCCGCTGTGGCAAACCATCCGGTGATCTTGCACGGGGCGGGGCGTACAGACGCGGGTGTTCACGGGGCCGGCATGGTCGCACATTTCGACACGGACTCTGTCCGCTCCGAGCGTAACTGGATGCTGGGCATCAACCGGCACCTGCCTGCAGACATTGCCCTGCGCTGGGTGGCACCGGTCAGCGACGAGTTTCACGCCCGCTTCAAGGCTGTGGCACGTCGCTACCGTTATGTGATCTACAATCATCCTTTTCGCTCAAGCCAGCTGGCTGGCCAGGTAACCTGGCACTATCACCCGCTTGACCTTGGTCGCATGCAGGCAGCGGCAAGGTATCTGGTGGGTCGGCATGATTTCACTTCGTTCCGCGCGGTGGCCTGTCAGGCACCACGGCCCGAGCGTGATGTGCACTTTATCGAGTTGCGCCAGAAGGGAACCCTGATCGTCATCGATATCCAGGCCGATGGCTTCCTGCACCACATGGTGCGCAATATTGCCGGGGTGCTCATGGCCATCGGCCAGGGCAAGGCAGAGCCGGAGTGGGCGCAGGAAGTGCTGCTGGCACGGGATCGCACGCTGGGTGGTGTTACGGCACCCCCGGACGGTTTGTACTTTGTCGATGTGCTGTATCCGGAGCAGTTTGTGTTGCCCAGGGAGCCATTGGGCCCGCTGTTTTTGCAGGGATTCTATTGACCCGGGATAAAACCCGGCACCCCATGGCCAAATGCGTCAGGCTTCCCTAGAATCCCGCCTTTGCCAAAGGTATCCAACCCTTGTCCAGTCGAGTCCGCATCAAGATCTGTGGGATAACCCGTCCTGAGGATGCCGCCGCAGCGGTAGCCGCAGGGGCGGATGCGCTCGGCTTTGTCTTTTATGCCCCCAGTCCCCGTCATGTCAGTGCGGAAAAGGCTGCGACGATCATTCGCAACCTGCCGCCTTTTGTGACAACTGTCGGCCTCTTTGTGAATGCCGGTGCAGACGAGGTGAGGGCGGTTCTGGAGATCGCTCCCTTGTCGCTGCTGCAGTTTCACGGCGATGAAAGCAACGGATTTTGCTCAGGTTTCGGCCGGCCCTGGATCAAGGCGCTGGCCGTGAAGCCGGATCAGGACTTGCCAGGAGTGATTGCGGCATATCCGGATGCATCAGGCATTTTGCTGGATGCATGGCATCCTGATTTGCGGGGTGGTACCGGGCATACGTTTGACTGGGCCAGTTTCCCGGTGCAGTCAGGCAAGCCACTCATTCTGGCCGGCGGACTGACCCCGGACAATGTAAGGCAGGCCATCAGGCAGACTCGCCCCTACGCGGTGGATGTCAGTGGTGGTGTGGAAATGGCAAAGGGCATCAAGGATGCCCGGTTGATTGACGCTTTTGTGGCAGAAGCCAGAAAGGCAGATGTGGAAATGGCAGGAGTACCGGCAGCATGAACAAGCCTATCGATTTCTCGAAATTCCCCGATGCCAGAGGCCATTTCGGTATTCACGGCGGACGCTTTGTGTCCGAGACGCTGATGGCTGCGCTGACGGATCTGGAGGCGCTGTATGCGCGTCTCAAGGACGATCCGGATTTCCAGAAAGAGTTTGATCGCGATCTCGCCTTTTATGTCGGACGTCCGTCACCGCTTTACCACGCCGAGCGCTGGAGCCGTGAGCTGGGCGGTGCACAGATATACCTCAAGCGTGAAGACCTGAATCACACCGGTGCGCACAAGGTGAACAACACCATCGGTCAGGCACTGCTTGCCAAAAGTTCCGGCAAGACACGCGTCATTGCCGAAACCGGTGCCGGCCAGCATGGTGTTGCCACGGCAACAATTGCCGCACGTCTTGGCATGGAATGCGTGGTGTTCATGGGCGAAGAAGACGTCAAGCGTCAGTCCATGAATGTCTATCGCATGAAGCTGCTTGGCGCCACGGTGGTGCCGGTGACTTCCGGCTCGAAAACGCTGAAAGATGCAATGAACGAAGCCATGCGCGACTGGGTGACCAACGTCGACAATACTTTCTACATCATTGGTACTGTCGCCGGTCCGCATCCTTATCCCATGCTGGTGCGCGACTTCCAGTCCGTGATCGGTCGCGAAGCGCGTGAGCAATGCCTGACGCAAACCGGCCGCCTGCCCGATGCACTGGTGGCCTGTGTGGGTGGCGGCTCGAACGCCATTGGCCTGTTCCATCCATTCCTGAATGACGGCAGCGTTGCCATGTATGGTGTCGAAGCAGCAGGGCATGGCCTGGATACTGCCAATCACGCTGCCCCGCTCAATGGCGGTCGCCCTGGCGTGCTGCACGGTAACCGTACGTACCTGATGGAAGATGACAACGGCCAGATCATCGAGACGCACTCCGTGTCCGCCGGTCTGGATTATCCTGGTGTTGGCCCCGAGCACAGCTGGCTCAAGGATATCGGTCGCGTGAACTATGTCGGCATTACCGACGACGAGGCGCTTGCCGGGTTCCGTGAGCTGACCCAGAAGGAAGGCATCATTCCTGCGCTGGAGTCCAGCCATGCCATTGCCTACGTGCAGAAGCTGGCACCGACCATGCGCAAGGACCAGATCATCATCTGCAATCTCTCCGGGCGTGGCGACAAGGATTTGCTGACGGTTGCCAAGCTTGACGGCATTACTGTGTGATTTTGCGGTCAGGCCATTCAACGGGCCTGACAAACGGGAAGTGAATACATGAGTCGAATTGCCGGGCGTTTTGCCCAACTCAAGAAAGAGGGCCGCAGTGCCCTTATTCCGTATGTAACCGCCGGTGATCCGGTGCCATCGGTGGCTGTGCCGCTGATGCATGCCATGGTGACTGCCGGTGCCGATGTCATTGAGCTTGGCGTGCCATTCTCCGACCCTATGGCGGATGGTCCCGTCATCACCAAGGCTCACGAGCGGGCCCTCAAGCACAATGTCAGTCTGCGTGATGTCCTGGGCATGGTTGCCGAGTTCCGCAAGACAGACACGACAACCCCGGTTGTCCTGATGGGCTACCTGAATCCGGTCGAGGTGGTGGGCTATGCCACCTTTGCCCAGGCAGCGGCCGATGCCGGTGTGGACGGTGTGCTGACAGTGGATCTTCCGCCGGAAGAAGCGGATGACCTGACCCGGGAATTGAAGTCCCGGGCTATCGATCCTATATATCTGATAGCTCCGACCACAACGCAAGACCGTATCCGCCTGATCACCAGTGCGGCCAGCGGCTATGTCTACTATGTTTCCCTGAAGGGCGTGACAGGGGCGGCTACCCTGGATATTCCTGAAGTAGCCAGTCGTCTTGAAACAATCCGTACCATCAGTAATTTGCCGATTGGTGTGGGTTTTGGTATCAAGGACGCTGAGTCTGCTGCTGCCGTCGCAGCCCATGCTGATGGCGTGGTGGTAGGCTCGGCGCTGGTTGGTCGCATTGGCCAGCTGCAGGATGATCCGGCCGCGATTCCCGCTGCAATTGCCGTCATCCTGGAAGGCATGCGTCATGCCATGGACCGTCGCTGATCCTGTGAGTTGCGCGACGGATGATGTGTTGACCGAAGACCGTGGCGTTGCCCGGTCCTTCGATGAAAGGATGACACCATGAGCTCAAGCTGGCTCGAAAAGATTCTTCCCAATGTCGGCGGTAACGTCGAGGATCGCCGCACTTCCGTTCCGGAAGGCCTGTGGCGCAAATGTCCAAAGTATGATGCCGCGCTCTACAAGCCGGAGCTGGATCGCAACCTGTGTGTTTGCCCAAAGTGCGATCACCACATGCGCATCAATGCGCGTGAGCGTATTGATCTGTTTCTTGATGCCGAAGGGCGCGAGGAGTTGGCGGCTGATCTGGCGCCCAACGATTTCCTCAAGTTCAAGGACAGCAAGAAATACAAGGATCGCCTGACGGCGGCGCAGAAAGAAACCGGTGAGAAAGACGCACTGGTTGCCATGAAGGGGCATCTCAACGGCTTGCCGCTGGTGGTGGTGGCCTTTGAGTTCAGCTTCATGGGCGGCTCCATGGGTTCTGTGGTTGGCGCCAAGTTTGTTCGCGCAGCCGAGCTTTGCCTGGAGCATCGCATTCCCCTGGTCTGCTTTGCCGCCTCCGGTGGTGCACGCATGCAGGAGGCATTGTTCTCGCTCATGCAGATGGCCAAGACTGCTGCGGCCCTTGAGCGGATGAAAGTGGCATGCGTTCCCTTTGTGTCGGTGCTTACCGATCCGGTCTACGGCGGTGTCTCTGCCAGTCTTGCCATGCTGGGTGATATCAATGCAGCCGAACCAAATGCGCTGATCGGTTTTGCCGGCCCGCGCGTGATCGAGCAGACTGTTCGCCAGAAGCTGCCGGAAGGCTTCCAGCGCTCCGAGTTCCTGGTCGAGCACGGTGCCATCGACATCATCATCCATCGTCATGAAATGCGTGACACGGTGTTCCGACTGCTGGCCAAGCTTATGCATTACCCGCTCTGACTCCCTTCGTGCTACCGAAGTCGGCCTTATGGCCGACTTCTTCATTTCAACTACAGGTTTTTCATGACGCTTGACGACTGGCTGTCCTGGCTCGAAAAGCAGCACCCCAAAACCATTGATCTTGGTCTGGAGCGGGCAGGGCAGGTTGCCGACCGGCTCGCCTTGCGTGCCCTGGGCTGTCCCGTCATTACCGTTGGCGGCACCAACGGCAAGGGCTCCACGGTTGCCACCCTGATCAGTATTTTTCGTGCTGCCGGCTATCGCGTTGGCAGTTACACCTCGCCGCATCTGCTGCACTTCAATGAACGTATCTGTATTGATGGCGTGTCTGTTGATGACGCCACCCTGATCGCTGCTTTTGAAAAAATACGGGCAGCACAGGGCGATGTATCGCTGACGTATTTCGAGTTCACCACGCTGGCAGCCTTCCTGATTTTCAGGGAAGCCGGGCTGGATGTGGTGGTGCTTGAAGTCGGTCTGGGCGGGCGACTGGATGCGGTCAATCTCGTGGATGCTGATGTGGCGGTGGTGACCAGTATCGGGATTGATCATGTTGAGTATCTGGGTGATACCCGTGAGCTGATTGCCGTCGAGAAAGCCGGTATTTTTCGTGCGGGGCGGCCCGCCATTTGTGGCGAGACCAATCCTCCTGTCACATTGCTGGATGCCGCTGAAGCGAAGGGTGCGGAGCTGGTGTGTCGGGGCCGTGATTTTGATTTTCGTGATGAGGGGCCGGATGCATGGGCCTGGCATGACCACGAGCGGGTGCTGAACGGATTGCCAAGGCCGTCGCTGGCCCTGACCAATGCCGCCACCGCTGTAGCGACGGTGTTCCGTGCGCCGCTGGAGATCAGTGAGACGGCATTGCGTGAAGGCCTGCGTGGTGCGCGGCTGAATGGCCGTATGCAGGTGGCGGCGCAAAATCCTCTGATTGTGCTGGATGTTGCGCATAACCCGCATGGCGCAGCATTTTTCATGCAACAATTGCCGCCACCGCAACCCGGACAGCGCACACTCGCTGTTCTGGGCATGCTGGCGGACAAGGATATTGATGGCGTGGTGGAAGCCTGTCTGGGGCGGGTGGATGCATGGCATGTCGCCAGCCTGCACGTGCCCCGTGGTGCCATGTGTGATCGTCTGGCAGCTGCCCTGCGCGTTCAGGGGTGTCATGTGGCGGGCCAGCATGAGTCGGTGGCTGCAGCACTGATGGTTGCTCGTCAACAGGCCCGCGCAGCCGATAGAATTATCGTCTTTGGTTCTTTTTATACCGTAGCGGCTGCCCAGCAGGCGCTGAGTACGGAGTGGTCGGAGTGATGATGGATAAAGCAGTCAAGCAACGTCTGGTCGGCGGGTTGGTTCTGATCGCCGGAGCAGCCCTGTTCCTGCCTATGTTGCTGGATGGCTCTGGTGCCGAACTGGTGGTGCCGCCGGTTCCTGTACCACCGGTGGTGGCGGGTGTCGAGGCGCTGCAACCCAGGCTGGAGGCCGAAGTCGTTGCTGCCGGTCAGGCGGTGGATGAGGCGCAGGCTGGGCCGGTGTTTCATGACGTGACCCCGGCTGCGGCAGAGGCCGCTGTCGTCGAGGACACCCCGCCGGATGAGGCCTATCACATGGCAGAGGCTGCCGCGCCTGTGGCTGCACCTGCCGTGAAGACGCCAGCACCAGTCACCGCGGCCGAGACTGCCGCAAAAGAGAAGCTGGCTGCCGATGCGGCGCGTCTGGCGGCGCAGAAAGCCGAAGCAGAAAAGCTGTTGCGCGACAAAGCTGAAAAAGAGCGCCTGGCCCGGCTGGCAGCAGAGCAGAAGGCCAAAGAGGCAGCGGAGGCAAAGCTGAAGGCGGTTGCCGCGAAGCCTGTGGCCGCTCCGGCAAAGCCTGCGGCTGACCTGCCGCAGGCCTGGGTGGTGCAGGTGGCCAGCCTGTCAGCACGGGAAAAGGCGGATGAACTGGTGGCCCGCTTGCGCAGCAAGGGCTACCGCGCCACGGCGGTGTACCAGACGAGCATGTGGAAGGTGGTGGTGGGGCCCGAGTTGCGCAAGGAAGTGGCAGAGTCCATCAAGCAGCGACTGGCCGCCGACCCCGAGTTGAGGCTGTCCGGCTGGGTACAAGCCTGGAAGCCCTGAGTGTCCTCTCCGGGTGCCCACACAGGGGCTCCTGTGCTAGAATTTTGCGCCGGGCGGCAGGGTATCTGCCGCTTGCCTTTTCTGCCACTTGGCACCGGTAACGGACAAGATCATGGCTGCACTCCATCCTGCTGACTGGATCATTCTGGGCGTGATTGTCATTTCATTCGCCCTGGGGTTTTTCCGTGGTTTTGTGCGTGAAGCGTTTTCACTGGCGGGCTGGGTGTCTGCCTATGTGGTTGCGCGTCTATTCCATGCTCCCCTCGAAAACCTGCTGGCAGACAGCATCAGTACGCCATCGTTACGGCTGGCTGCGGCCTGGGGCGGGCTTTTTGTCACTACCCTGATGTTGGCGATGCTCGCCGGTTATCTGGTGTTGAGCGTGATCGAGAGCGCCGGTCTGCGCAGTGTTGACCGTTTTCTGGGTGCGGGATTCGGTGTGGTTCGCGGCCTTATTCTGGTGTTGGCGGTTCTGGTGATGGTTTCACCCTTTGCCAGTCGCGACGCCTGGTGGAAAAACGCCATGCTTCCCAAGCAGTTTCTGCGCTTCGAGGCGGTAGGGCGGGATATGAAGGACAAGGTAGTGCAGGCGGCCAGGCAGGTCGGCAACAAAGAGACAGATGAAGTGCCTGCCGCTGCAGGCAACGACAATTGATCTGAGGTTTGCTATGTGCGGTATTGTGGGTATTGCGGGAAAGTCGGCGGTCAACCAGTCGCTGTATGATGCACTGACTGTGCTTCAGCATCGTGGGCAGGACGCCGCGGGTATTGTCACCTGTCACAACGGGCGGCTTTATCTCCGCAAGGAAAACGGCATGGTGCGCGATGTGTTTCATACTCGCCACATGATGCGTCTGATCGGGAATTTCGGTATTGGTCATGTGCGTTATCCCACGGCTGGGTCCTCCAGCTCTGCCGAGGCGCAGCCGTTTTATGTGAACTCTCCCTACGGGATCACCCTGGCGCACAACGGTAACCTGACCAACGCCAATGAAATTGCCCGTGACCTGTTCCGGGAAGATCTCCGCCACATCAATACCGATTCCGATTCCGAAGTGCTGCTCAATGTGTTTGCACACGAGCTTCAGGCACTGGGCAAGCTGAATCCTACGGAAGAAGACCTGTTCAAGGCTGTCAGTGCCGTGCACCGTCGTTGCAAGGGTGCCTACGCAGTGGTTGCCATGGTCACCGGTTACGGCATTGTCGGTTTCCGCGACCCCAATGGCATTCGTCCCATCATGTTCGGTGAGCGTGATACGGCAGATGGCAAGGAATACATCATTGCCTCCGAATCCGTTGCCATCACGTCACTGGGTTATCGCGTCGTGCGTGACCTTGCGCCGGGCGAGGCGGTATTCATCAATTCAAAGGGCGAGCTTTTCACGCACCAGTGCGCCGAGAATCCGGTGCTCAAGCCCTGCATTTTCGAGTTTGTCTATTTTGCCCGTCCCGACTCCATCATCGACAACATCTCGGTGTACAAGGCGCGTCTGCGCATGGGCGAGCGACTGGCCAACAAGATCATGCGTGACTGGGGCAGCCATGATATCGATGTGGTGATCCCGATCCCCGATACCAGCCGTACTTCGGCGCTGGAACTGGCCAACCAGCTTAATGTGAAGTTCCGAGAGGGCTTCATGAAAAACCGTTATATCGGTCGTACGTTCATCATGCCGGGGCAGAACCAGCGCAAGAAGTCCGTGCGCCAGAAGCTGAACCCCATCGAGCTGGAGTTTCACGGCAAGAATGTGTTGCTGGTGGATGATTCGATTGTGCGAGGGACCACCTGCAAGGAAATCATCCAGATGGCCCGTGATGCCGGTGCCAGAAAAGTGTATTTCGCGTCGGCAGCGCCAGCGGTGAAGTATCCGAATGTGTATGGCATTGACATGCCATCCAAGAGCGAGCTGATTGCCTACGGCCGTACCGAGGAAGAGGTCTGCACGATGATTGGTGCCGATCGTCTTCTGTATCAGGATCTGGATGACCTGATTGCGGCGGCTCAGGAAGGTAATCCCCACATTGATGGATTTGATTGCTCGGTATTCAATGGTGAATACGTCACTGGCGACATTGATGACGACTATCTGGATGCCCTGCAGGCATCACGCAATGATGCCGCCAAGAAAAGAAAGAACGGCGAAGGCTCTGATGAGTCCATGTCGACCATTGTCGATCTCTCAAACGGCAATTGAGGAACAGCACGATAATGAGCCTTGATGACGAGCTGATGGCAACTCTGGGATTTGACAGTCTGGCGGTTCGTGCCGGTCAGCATCGTACCAATGAGGCCGAGCACAGTGAGCCGATGTTCCTCACGTCCTCGTTTGTGTTTGACAGCGCCGCGCAGGCTGCTGCCCGCTTTGGTGGCAGTGAGCCTGGTAATATCTACTCCCGGTTTACCAATCCCACGGTGCGCACGTTCGAGCAACGTCTTGCTGCGCTTGAGGGTGGCGAGCGAGCCGTGGCCACCAGCTCCGGCATGGCGGCCATTCTGGCGACGTGCCTGGCCTTGTTGCAGGCAGGCGATCATGTGGTGTGTTCGCGCAGTGTGTTTGGCACCACCAACGTGCTGTTCGAAAAATACATGAAGAAATTCGGTGTGCAGACAACGTTTGTCTCGCTCACGGATGTTTCGGCGTGGCAGTCGGCAATCACGGCGCAGACAAAGCTGTTCTTTCTGGAAACCCCCAGCAATCCATTGTGCGAAATTGCCGACATTCCGGCGCTGGCCACACTGGCACACCAGCATGGCATCCTGCTGGCCGTTGATAACTGCTTCTGTACGCCGGCGTTGCAAAAGCCGCTTGAGCTGGGTGCAGACATCGTTATTCATTCTGCCACCAAGTACATCGATGGTCAGGGTCGCTGCATGGGCGGTGCTGTTGTTGGTCGCCAGAAGGAAATGGAAGAAGTCTTCGGGGTGGTGCGCACTTGTGGCCCTACCATGAGTGCCTTCAATGCCTGGGTGTTCCTGAAAGGGCTCGAAACCCTTCGCCTGCGCATGAATGCGCATGCCGATAGCGCGCTGGTGATGGCGCAATGGCTGGCAGCCCGTCCGGAAGTGGCAAAGGTCCACTATGCCGGTCTTGCCTCTCATCCCCAGCATGAGTTGGCCAGGCGTCAGCAGTCAAAGTTTGGCGGTGTATTGTCATTCGAGCTGAACGGTGGTCGTGATGCTGCCTGGGCTTTCATTGACGGCACAAAGCTGATGTCGATCACGGCCAATCTCGGTGATGCCAAAACCACCATCACGCATCCGGCCACCACGACGCATGGCCGTCTGAGCCCGGAAGCGAAAGCGGCAGCCGGTATCACGGAAGGCCTGATCCGGATTGCGGTAGGCCTGGAAGATGTTGCGGATTTGCTGAAAGACTGCGAGCGCGGGTTTGCTGCGCTGGGCTGATTGAATGTTGCCTGCGTTAACCGGAGCAACTGGTTCTGCTCCGGTTAACGCTTCCTCCTGATGTACTCTGTTGTCCTCAGTTCTTTGACAACACCATTCCCAGTTTTCTCGCTCCACGCGTTGCCAGCGCCATGATGCTGACCTGCGGATTCACCCCCAGCGGACCCGGCACACTCGATCCATCCATCACATAAAGTCCCTTGGTGCCGAATACCTGGTGCGAGCTGTCGGTGACGCCGTATTTTTCATTCACGCCCATCTGGCAGGTGCCAAGCGGATGGTACGCCGTGATGGTGAAATCCCTGGGTGAGCGGGCCTTGTTCAGGTAGGCATCGAGTGCCTGCTCATTCCGCACGCTACCCATCTTGCGTAGCCCTGGAATCCAGACCTCTTTCGCGCCTGCAGCAAGGTACATGCGGGACAGTTCGCGCACGCCGCGCTTGAACAGGGCCAGATCGGTCTGGTTCATCCAGTAGGAAATGAAGGGAAAATCCGGGTGAGGGCCGGGGCGAACGCGGCCGCGGGATGTGTCGCGGATCATGAAGCCGAAATAGGCGGTGTGCTGATAGTTTTCGACAAAACGGGTGTAAGGTGCGCCCGCCATGGGGTTCATCATGCCATGGCCAATCAGGGGAATGGTGCCACCCTCAAACATCAGTCCTTCCGCAGCCAGATCAGCAACACCAAAACCCTGAGGGATGCGTCGGGAGTGATCAAACGTGCGGTCCGGGAAGTGGGCAAGCACGGCGCCGGCAGGATGAATGCTGAGCTGCCTGCCGAGCTGTGGCAGACGAATGCCGTTGCGCATCAGGAACACAGGACTCAGGAAACTGCCCATGGCCACGATGGTGGCGCGTGCACGCACGGTGAGCGTGACCGGTTTGCCAGCGGCAGTTTTGCCTTCAGCCTTTACGCCTTCTATGGTCGTGCCGTTGCGCAACAGCTCGGTTGCCTTGAACCCGGTGAACAGAAAGGCACCTGCATCCAGCGCGCGCGGCATGTAGCTGACGTTGGTGGACTGCTTGGCATCCGTCGGGCAGCCGAACTGGCACAGTCCCTGACCATCACAGCCGACAGCATTGCGTGGCAGGTCGTGCGTTTGCACAAAACCGATCCTGTTGGCGCCGTCGCGGATTACATTGCCAATCTCGCCCACATAGCGGGGGTCGGCTTTCTGCACCTGCAGAATCTCCATGACCTCGGCGTTATAGGGGGCCATCTCGGCGTCGGTGAGTTCGCGCAAACCCAGGGCACGCCACCGTGCCAGTGTTTCCGGTGGTGCGGCCATGGCGGTGCCGGAGTTGATCGTGGTGGTGCCACCAACATTGCGGCCAATCGGAACAGGAATCACGGTATTGCCGATGGTGGCCGTAAGACCCATGGCGCGGTAGAGAAGGGGGATCATCTCGGTAAGGCGCCCGGTAAAGTCGCGACGATCGTGATAGCGGCCTTCTTCCAGTACGACGACGGCCAGTCCCTGACTGGCCAGCTCCAGCGCGGCAGCAGCACCGCCAGCACCGGTGCCGATGATGACAACATCGGCTTCCAGCGTGTCATCACCTTCCAGACTTCCGGCATCCGTGATCTGCTGCCGCCAGCGTGCACGCTCGATATCCGCAGGAACACGGACCCCATTGGGCACATTCAGGCGGGCCAGTACCCCCTCATCCTGCAGCAACGCCATGCGGAAGGGCACAGACAGCCCCTGCAAGAGGCTGCCCTGGATGCCGGTGAGTGACTCCAGAAACTGTTGGCGCTCGCTCAGTGGGGCGTTTGCAAAGCGCTGGCGATGGCCAAGAAAGAATCGTGCATCCAGCACCGTCAGCAGGGCATCCAGCCCGCGCCCCAGGCCACCCTGACGGGCGCACCAGGATTCCACTTCGTTCAGCAGGCTACCTGCATCCGGTGCGGGCAGGGTGGTGCCGGCAGGAAACAGGGCTTCGATGAAAGCATGTGCTGTGGCGACGTGATGCAGGTTTGTAGGTTTCATACGCAGGGAGTATTGATGTTATGGTTATGGCAGGCATTGACTATAAACAATATTGACTCTCCGGTTCTCCACTTTTGTCAGGATTATCATGACGACAGCCCTGTCTCCGGTGCTTGCTGCCCTCGGCAAGATCATTCTCGGCAAGCCCGAGCAACTCAAGCTGGCGTTTGCCTGTCTGCTGGCCCGTGGCCATCTGCTTATCGAGGATCTGCCCGGCATGGGCAAGACCACGCTGGCCGAGTCCCTGGCGCGCGTACTGGGGCTGTCCTACCAGCGCATCCAGTTTACCAGCGACATGCTTCCGGCCGACATCATCGGGGTGTCCATCTTCAATCCGCAAACCCAGGACTTCCACTTCAGGGAAGGTCCCGTGTTTACACAGGTGTTGCTGGCTGACGAGATCAACCGCACAACACCGAAGACACAAAGTGCCCTGCTCGAGGCCATGGAAGAACACCAGGTCACTGCGGATGGCGTTACGCGCAAGTTGCCACAGCCTTTTTTTGTGATAGCCACCCAGAATCCTTCGACGCAGATGGGGACGTTTCCGTTGCCTGAGTCGCAACTTGACCGTTTCCTGATGCGCATCCAGTTAGGCTATCCCGATGCCAGGGCAGAGCGTGAGCTTCTGGTCGGGGGAGATCGCCGCCAGTTCCTGACCTCCATCAAGCCCATGGCAACGATCAAGCAGTTGCAGGAGTGGCAACTGGCTGTCACAAAAATCCATGCCAGTGATGCGGTGCTCGACTACATTCAGCGGCTGGTTGCCCATACCCGTACAGCACAGGGCTTCCAGCACGGATTGTCTCCGCGCGGGACGCTGTCGCTGCTGCGTGCGGCACAGGCGTGGGCGCTCTTGTCCGGTCGTGATCACCTGCTGCCGGATGATGTACAGGCTGTATTGCCCTCTGTGGCGGAGCACCGTCTGCGTGGTGGCATAGAGGATCAGGGGCGCACCCACAGTCTGGCGACACAGCTGCTCAAGGCTGTTGATGTCATAGGCTGACATGCGCCTGCCTTTCAGAAGCTTTTTCCAGAAGCGCTGGCAGCGCTGGCTGGATCGTCGCATTCCGCCAGTGACAGAGGTCACGCTCAACCAGCGTCGAATTTTCATTTTTCTTAGCCGGCAGGGTGCAATGGCCGGTCTTGTGCTGATCGCACTTTTTGTGGGCGGCATCAACTATGCAAACAATCTTCTGCTGGGCCTGAGTTTTTTTCTGGGGGGCTTGTTTGTCATCGTCATTCATCACACCTATGCCAATCTTTCCGGTCTTCGCATTGCGGCGGTTGTGGCGCGTCCGGCATTTGCAGGTGAGGAGGCAGGGTTCATCCTGCGCCTTGATGATGTGCGTGGCCGCGACCATGAAAGCCTGCTGATCGAGTGGGAAGGCGCGGTGCTGCCGGTGGATTGGGTGCATGGTGTGATGGAAGTGACCATTCCATTGCCAACGCAAAAAAGGGGCTGGTTTCGCCCGTCGCGGTTACGGCTGTCCTCCACCTACCCGGTCGGTTTCCTGCGAGCATGGACATGGCTGGACATGGACATGGCATCGATCATTTATCCTCATCCCGAGGCCAGCGAGTTCATGCCCACCGGGCCGGGCCGTGACGGTGAGGGTGAGAAGCAGCGCTCACGCGGGCATGATGATTTTGAGGGGCTCAAGACGTTTACTCCCGGCGATCCCGTGGCTCATGTGTCGTGGAAACATCTTGCCCGCGGCCAGGGCCTGCTCACCAAGACGTATGCCAGTGAAGAAACGGGTAGCGACACACTGGACTGGAATGTCTTGCAGGGTGTGCCGATCGAGAGCCGGCTTTCCCGTCTGACCTGGTGGGTATTGATGCTCTCCCGGCAGAACCGTTCCTTCGGTTTGCGTTTGCCGGGGACAGAGATTGCTGCCGCGACTGGCATTGAGCATCGGGACGAATGCCTGCGTGCCCTGGCACTTTTTGGCCGGGAGCGTGGCTGATGGGCTCGCTACGGGTACGTTACTGGCAACTGGCCGCGCTGCTGACCGTGGTGGCACCGCAATATGACCGGCTGCCCTCATGGCTGATTGCGGCTGTTCTGCTGGCGTGTGTCTGGCGTCTGCCTGCAGTGGAGCGGCGTATCGGTGCGCCTGGCGCGATAGTCCGCAGTGTGCTTCTGGTGGCCGGGCTGGCTGGTGTGTATTACTCGCACCGCACGTTGTTGGGCGCCGAAGGCGGCGTGTCATTCCTCATCATGGCTGCAGCGCTCAAGTTGCTTGAGTCACGCAACGCCCGTGATGTCTTTGTGCTCTCCATTCTCGACTTCTTCATTCTGTCGACAGCTTTCCTGTTTTCGCAGTCACTGTTGCTGACGCTGTATGTCGGCGTGGCACTGGTTGTGATTGTGGCTGCACTGCTGGTGCAGCAGCAGCGTGAAGGTGTAACCGTCCGGCAGACGTTATGGCGTGCCGGTGTGATGGTGGGGCAGGCTGTTCCGCTCATGCTCATCCTGTTTGTGTTTTTTCCGCGCCTGCCGCCAATCTGGTCGCTTAACCTCACGCAGGGTACCGGCAAGACCGGCATGACCGACAACATGAGTCCGGGCGATATTTCCAGTCTCAGCCAATCGTCTGCCCCTGCTTTTCGGGTGGAGTTTGAGGGAGAGGTTCCTCCGTCAGGAGAGCTTTACTGGCGGGGTCTGGTACTCACCCGCTTTGATGGCAAAACCTGGACACAGAGCGACATGGTTACCGACTATGCCGGCATGGTGGACTGGGGCGGCTACCGGCCCGACTGGTCGCTGGCACAGGAAGATCCTGCACAGCGGGCCGTGAAGTATCGTGTAACACTGGAGCCAACCGACAAGCCATGGTTGTTTGCACTGTCATTACCACGCTCGGCAACCCCCAAGGTTGGTCTGGCACGGGATTATCGTCTGCTGTATCGCACGCCGGTTTTTTCACGGCTCTCCTATGACGTGACATCCTATCCGTCCATTGCGCTTGATCCACACGGCTTGCCGCTGCTGATCGAGCGCGAAAGTCTGGCGCTGCCCACTCAGGGTAACGAGCAGGCGAGGGCGCAGGCACGCCGCTGGATGAACCTCCTTGGCAGTCAGGAGCGGTACGTCAGGTATGTTCTTGAGTGGTTTCGCAAGGAGCCCTTCCATTACACCCTGGAGCCACCGGCACTGGGTGCCAATCGCATCGATGAGTTTCTCTTTGGCACCCGACGGGGTTTTTGCGAGCACTACGCATCAAGCTTTGTCTTCCTGATGCGTGCGGCGGGTGTACCTGCCCGTGTAGTGGTGGGCTACCAGGGGGGCGAGCAAAGTCCGTTGGGGGATTACTGGCAGGTGCGGCAGCTGGATGCCCATGCCTGGGCAGAGGTCTGGCTGCCAGGGCAGGGCTGGATGAGCGTAGACCCGACGGCAGCGGTGGCCCCCGAGCGTATTGAGCGGGGCGCGCAGCAACTGGCCAACGACCCCGCCTACTGGGGGGACTCGGGGCTTAGTGCCATGCGTTATGGCAATTACCGGGTGTTTCGCGGATTGCGTCAGATGGCGGATTACATCAACTATCGCTGGCAGCGTGATGTGCTGGGCTATGACACCGAGGATCAGGATGGACTGATGCAGCGCCTTGTAGGCGACACCAGTATGATCAAGCGGCTTGGGATCATGGCGGCAATTCTGGCAACACTGGCCTTTGGCCTGCTGTTGTGGACCATTTACGGGCAGCGACGTCGTGAACACCCCCTTGATCGGCTTTACAGGCGCTATTGTGAGCGCCAGGCCAGAAGTGGGGTGGCAAGGGAGCCTGGCGAGGCACCTGCCGATTTTGCCCGCCGCATTGCTGCACGCAAACCGGCCGAGGCCGCCCGCGCCCGTGAAGTGGCAGCGCTGTACGCATCCCTCAGGTATCGGCCAGACTCGCCACAGGCACCTGTATTGACGCGTCGGTTGCAACGGCTGGTGACGCTTCGCTAGAGATTGCTAAAAGCTGTGCCTGATTGGCTTGAATCCCTCTGCACGATTAAGTAAGATGCGCGCCTCGCTGATGTTGGCAACAGCCGGCACCAACGAACGACCCCAGGCGCGTAGCTCAGCTGGTTAGAGCACCACCTTGACATGGTGGGGGTCGCTGGTTCGAGTCCAGTCGCGCCTACCAAATTTCAAAACCCGCAATGCCTTGTGCACTGCGGGTTTTGTGCTTTTGGGGGCGTCAAAAAAATCCAGGAAAGCAATCAACTGCCTCACCGCTCCCTGAATTGTATGACCACCGTGTAAAGGTTTTCCGCGCCAGTGAATGTCGTCTCTACCCTGGGTGAGTGAAACTGCGTTGAGTGTTCAAGGTTACGCATCAGTTGTTCAATGGCAGCATTATCCGGTACGCGTGCATCAAGCTTGAAGCCGGCCCCGTTGGCGGTGACTGACCGTAGCTCCACATCTTCGGGCAGCAGCGGACGCAGCCAGGTTTCAATCACGCCTGTTGGTGTGAGTGACGGCTGCTCCTTGAGGGTCAGCAGGATATTCATGCGGTAAGTGTCGTCCGGTTGCTTTTGCAGGCTGCGGACCTCGTTGCGCATAAAGGCAAAGCTCTGCTCAATGGCCACGATCAGTTGTGCAAAGGCGGACTGGGTTTTGCTGTCGATGGTCAACATGACGCCATGGCCAACGGACTCTACTGTGTGTAGCTGCACCTGGGGTGGTAGCAGTGGCGCCACAATCGCCTGAACCTCTTGCAGACGGTCAGCGGTATTAACATCCGGCATGCCGGAGGGCAATGACACATCGCTGATGAAGTCGGCTGACCACGGCTGCAGTATTTTCACTTCGCCGGTGGCGTGTGCCGGACTCCAGCGTCGCCACTCATGGGCAGTGGTCGTGCCAAGCGTGATGCCTTTGCAGATCTCTCCGCACCATGTGGACAGATCCCTTGGCGCCTTGTATTCGGACTGTGCCACCAGATGATTTTTTTCGTCGCGGGCAAACCTGACTACACCATGCAGGCGGTTCTGGCGAGGATTGTTCAGGTCGGGGGCATGGTTTTGGTCAAGGCGGTCTCCGCTTATCCAGTCATTCACGCAGATATAGTGAATACCTTTTTTCAGGACATGTTCTTTTTCCTGCGGAGAGAAGAACAGGGACAGATTCTTTTCGTATTGCTCGTCCGTCATGCGTGCGAAACCACCGCTCCAGCGTTGTTGCGGGGCCTGCATGCCTTGAATCTGCCTTTCCGTATAGCTGCCGGCTTTTAATTGCGACAGTCGCCATGTTTGCAGGGTTTGCGGTGTGAGCCCCAGTTTTATGCGGATTTCCTTTTTCGGGTCGCCGGAGAGCGTCATGATTTCCCAGGGAAAGCGGGGCTGCCCATCGGCAATCACATCGCGAAAGAGGGTGTCTTCAAGGCCCGGTATGCCCGGCTGCGCTTGAGAGGTGGATGCAATGCGGTAGCTGCCACTGATGTCCGGGCATTCACCGGACGAGGCGCGCTCGACTGCGGGCCAGCCATCCGGGTAGTCATTGCTGCAGCCGGCAAGCAGGACCACTATCCCTGTCAGCAGGACTCCGGGCAGGTAAGGCAGTAATTGACGCATGGCTCGGCTCTCGGGTATCAGGCCGCTCCAAGACTACGAAAGTTTTTGCGGCGGCTCCAGTCTCATGAGGGCCATAAGCCAGTGCCATGACCAACAGTTTATCAGGCGCCTGTCGACCATAAAAAACGGGGGCACTTTTGCAGGCGCCCCCGTTTTACATCCTGGTGATCAATACGTATCAGGCCCAGCTGCCCAGCCACTTTTTCTTGGCCTTTTCAACAAGGTCACGTGCATCGTGGTCCCATGGGTGAAAGTCGGGGCTGTAGTACTTGAGGTAGGCGGGCAGCAGCTTGCGAAAAACGCCAGGCTTGCCAAACATGTAGCTGAAGCCCTTGGCCCACGATTTCACATTGCCCAGTTCGCCGGACTCCTTCATCAGTTGTACCAGATGAATGCCGGAGAACACCGGGAACAGCACGCTCACGGCCATCATTTCCGTTACACGCACAAACTCGCTGCCACCGATGGCCTTGTATACGTCAAAGGCCACGGCCTTGTGCTCGGACTCTTCAATGGCATGCCATGCCCAGATCGGAGCCATGCGCGGGTCCATTTCTTCAAGGGCATCATATTTAAGCAGAAACTCCTCTGCCATGAGGGCAGTGAAATGCTCAACGGCTACCGTGTGGGCCAGTTGCCGCTCCGGACTTGTGTACTTGCGCAGCACGTTCATGAAGTCATGGATTTCCCTGTCCAGACGGCCAAGTCCGATACCCCGTTCTTCCAGAAAGCCGTTCAGCATCTGGTGTTCCTTGCTGTGGTGCGCCTCCTGACCAATAAAGCCACGGATGGCCTTCTGCAGTTCAGGGTCCGTGATCTGATCCTGATAGTGGCGGACAGAATCAATAAAGAAGCGTTCGCCTGCAGGGAAGCTGGCGGAAAGGGCGGCCAGCAGCAATGTTTTCATGGGGTCGTTGTCCCACCACCACTTGGGCATGTCAGCGGGAAATCCGAAGTCCGGGCGACGAACCTTGGGGATCATGCCGGCAGGTGTGGCCACTACCGATTTCTTGCGACGGCCCCGGGTGAGTCTGGCGATGGGAGCAATGGCTGTCATGTCATGTGTCCTTGATGGTTGTCATGGCAGCAAGACTACTTGTCTGGCCGGTTGTCCCGTGAGACGCTCCGCGGACATTCCACTTGTCAATGGTGGCCAGTTTGGCAGTTGAACAGTGCGCGCAGGCACCTGCCCTGACGGCAACGGCATTTCCCCCATGGGCCCGGCAGCACAATCAGCCGGTGACGTACCCGCGTCTCTTTGTGGAGGTGGCCGGGGAGCGCGCCATTCCTCCGGCGATGGTGTTGCACACCGCAGGGCTCAGGCCTGACCTGCTGGATGATCCGGCCGGCCGTATTTCCCTGATCGAGACCTGGCAGATATTCGATGCCGTACTCAATCTCACTGGTGATCCTGCCCTGGGCTTTGAGACGGGCCAGCGTTTGCCTCTGACAGCCCATGGCAATCTTGGTTACGCCCTCATGTGTGCACCAACGGCACGCGAAGCCATCCTGATATTGCAGCGGTTCTGGCATCTGCGCGGTCGCGGCAGTTTGCTTGACGTGCTGGAGGATGGGGAGGGGCTCACCTTTGAAATCCGCCCCGAGTTACCGATGCCGGAGCTGCTGCAAAACTTCCTGTTCAGTTCCATGTTGGTCAGCATGTACCGGGGCATCTGCTTTGTCATGGGAGATGTCGGGCTCGCGGCCGAGCTCCGGCTGGCTGGCGAAGAACCTGCGGGTTTCAGGGATTGGCAGCAACAGTTGCCACCGGTGAGTTTTGGCATGCACAGCGCGCAGCTCCGTATTCAGGGTGACAAGGCGGCGCTTGAGCGGCCGCTGCCAACAGCCAATCCTGAAGGGCTTGCCCATGCGATCGCCATGTGCGAGCGGGAGAGTGCGCTGATGGGTGGAGGGGGTGACCCCGTATTGCAGCGCACCCGGGCTGCCCTTCAGCCAGGTGAGAACGGCTATCCCGATCCAGGCACAATTGCAAAGGCACTGCACATGACATCGCGCACCTTCCGCCGGCGCTTGCAGGAGCAGGGAAGCAGCTATATGCAGTTGCTGGAGGAGGCCCGTCGGCGCGACAGCTGCCGTTTGCTCGCAAGGCCGGAGCTGGAGGTGCAACGGGTAAGTGAGCTGCTCGGCTATTCGGACCCGGCAAATTTCACGCGGGCTTTCAGGCAGTGGATGGGTAAGTCTCCCAGGGCATGGCGCATGGCGGGCCAATAATTTCCGGCCTGAATTTGTGGTCTGCCGGTTTCCGCCCGGTTAGTCACTGGATAGGGATACGGGTCATGTGCCTGTCCGGATAGCTGCAGACCAACCCGCTACAAAAATATGTCTGTGCGTAACCGGCCAGTATGCGGTACTGCCCGCACCATCAGTCGCTGACGAACTGCAACAAAGTACTCTTACAAGGCGCATTGGGGTCATGGCATGATGCTGAAAGTGTAAACCAAGTCACTAAATCTGTAATTTCAGATAAACAGGCGAAATCCTGCATGAGTCAGCAGCCCGCAATTCTTGTCGTAGATGATCAGTCCAGCAATCTGGTTGCCATGGAAGCCATTTTTGATGGTGAGCCGATTGATCTTGTAAAGGCATCTTCGGGTCAGGAAGCTCTCAAGCTTTTGTTGCAACGTGATTTTGCCCTTGTCCTGCTTGATGTACAGATGCCCGATCTTGATGGCTTTGAAGTGGCCGAAATCATGCGCAGCAATGCGCGTACCGAAAATGTTCCCATCATTTTCCTGACGGCCATCAGCAAGGATCAGCGCTATATTTTCCGTGGTTATGAATCAGGTGCGGTTGACTACCTGTTCAAGCCAATCGAGCCAGAGATCCTGCGCAGCAAGGTGCGGGTATTTCTGGAGCTGGACAGAAAGACACGTAATCTTCGCGATAGCCTCCGGTTGTTGCAGCAGGAGCGTGATCATAACCAGATGCTTCTGCGCTCACTGGGTGAGGGGTTGTTGGGTATCACGCAAAGCGGCAATGTCTTTTATGCCAATCCGTCGGCAGAACAAATGCTGGGCCGCCCCCTCAATGAAATCATTGGCTCCAGGCTTAACGACATATTCCTGCTGTTTGACGAGGCAGGGGAGCAAACGGAATGGGCACTGACCGAACTGCTGAATGCCTGTGGCCGGGGTGAAAGCCTGCAGCGGGATGATCTTTTCTTGCGGCGCGACGGTGACGAAGTCGCTGTCGAGATTACGGCCAATCCGCTTCAGCCCACAGGGCCGGCGATTACTCCGCATGGTGTAGTGGTGGTCTTTCGTGATGTTTCTTCCCGCCGTTATCGCGAGAAAGCACTGGTTCAGAAAAGCCAGCTCGACAGTCTGACAGGACTCTACAATCGTGCAGAGTTCGAGTTGTTGCTGCGCGCCCGCATTGCCGATGCTAATCGCAATCAGACCAGTGTCGCAGTGCTGTATCTGGATCTGGACAGGTTCAAGACCATAAACGATACCTGTGGCCACCACGTTGGTGACCTTGTGCTGAAAACGGCTGCGACGCGTCTCAAGGAAGGTACACGTGATTCTGATCTGGTCGCCAGGCTTGGTGGTGACGAGTTTGTCATTGTGCTGGCCAGCAGCGAGCCGAGGCGTGCCGCCAGCCTGGTGTCGGGAAAGATCCTGCAATCGTTTGCCCGGGTATCTGATATCGAGGGCACCAAGATCCAGATCAGTACCAGTATCGGCATTTCCATCTACCCCGACGACTCAACCAATCCGGATGAACTGCTGAAGTGTGCCGACAAGGCCATGTACCAGGCCAAGGCCTCCGGGCGCAGCAACTACCGCTATTACCGTGGTTGACCGACCGGGAAGAGGGTAAATCCCGTTATTGATATAACATAATATGGTCAGTAATTGTCCTGTCGATGTCCCGGATTGTCCTTATGTTCCTTTCGCCCCTGCGTACACTTTGATTACACAAAGGCAGCAAAAAAATGCCTTAAAGAAAAATAATCACGGGGGGTCATACAGATGAAAAGCATTGCTCGTTCCCTGCTGCTGTCCGCCGTTGCACTGACTGCTGTAGAGGCTCAGGCCTTCAGTCAGGATACCCACCGCCGCATCGTGGTTGACGCCGTCAACTACATGAAGGCAAACCCGGGCACAACCAACTACGCCAAGCTGCAGACCGCTGCGACCAATGCCGGCTACACCATTGACCAGTTTGCTCTTGCACTCGGTCAGGGCGCCTATGATGTAGATGACTTCGCCGATACCTACCTGTGTGGCGCAACCACCGGTAACTGCCAGCTTGCTCCTGTGTGGGGTGCCGGTGCCAGCATCGTCAAGTACACCTCTTACTGGCACTTCCAGAACCAGACACAGGGTCCGGATGCACACGGCAATGACTTCGGCGGCTACAACTATGCCAAGCTGACTGTCTGGGGCGACATCGACAACATGGCCTCCAGCTGGCTGTACGGTGACTACCTGGATGACGGCAAGGGCAACCTGACAGGCTGGTTCAGTGCTGACAGCAGCAAGTACAACGCGTACGACAAGACCGAAAAGAACTACCGTCTGACGGGCTACTCGACTCGCAGCATGTATGCCGATTTCGAAAAGATGCCGTTCCAGCCGATTGATAACCTTGGTCAGTACTGGTTCAGCCAGTTCCTCGCTGCGCCTACCGTGCAGAAGCTTGGTTTTGTTCTGCACACCACCGATCTGCTGCAGCCTCACCACGTGTGGACCACATCGGCACTTAACCATGCCAACTGGGAAACCTGGGTCAGCGATTACTATGACAGCGAAGGCCTTGCCAATCCGGCTCTGGTTGCTTCCGCACTGAACAATCTGACACCGGTTGGCACAACTGCCACCGATATTCGTCCCCTGCTTACCCAGGGTGGTGCGATTGCTTATTCCCAGGGCGGTATCGTGCTCTCCAGCACGGATCACAATGACCGTCGCAATGTCGGACGCGTGGTTGTGCCGCATGCCATTGCCATGGTGGTGCGTGTGCTGAACCGTGCGGCTGATCGCTTCTGATATAACCAGTTAAATGTTTTGCTTGTTGTGAGCTTTACAGGCGGCTTCTTCCCGAAGCCGCCTTTTTTTTGGCTCCAGTACAGGGCCTTGCTGCTTGGAAATGCTTGGGGCAGGATGCCAGAGTATTCCGGGAGATTGACCGATGTCTGTTACTGCTTCTGTTTTTCGTGGACTTCTGCTTCTGGTCGGGCTTGCGCCTGCATTATTGCTGGCGACGACTCGCCACGACGTTGAAGACCCTGCTGTGGCTGCCATTGTGAATGGTGAGGTCATTTCACGGCAGGTCATTGATCTCATGCACTCTGTTGCAGTCAAGCGACGCCCGGAAACCACTTTGCCGGAAGTCATGGCCTCCATGATCGAGGATCGCTTGCTGGCAACACAGGCACGTGCCACATATCCCATGGACCAGCTGATTGAAAAGACGCGTGTGGGCTATGCCCCTTCGGTCCAGATAGAAGAAAGCCTGGTGGCCAATCTGCAGGCTGCCTATGGCAACCGGATCATGGCTGCGGTGCGGGCCGAGAAAGGCAACAGCCTCAATGGCATCGTGACTCGTCGGGGAGTATTGACCACGGCGGACTGGAATGCAGTGCTTGGTGAAAAACCGCGTCTTCTTCTTGAGTATGCACTTGACGAGAGTGGCCGAAAGGCAGCGGGGGCCAGGACGTTGCTGGCGTACCAGCTGAGCGGTCAAGCCGGCAATATCAGCCTGCTTGATGTGTATGATGCCCAGCATGTGCAGGGGCGTCATCGCCTGCATGCAAGGGACTCTGCGTTTGCTGTGCAGCAGGCAGAGCTGTTGCTGGAACGGCGTTATGTGCTGGACTGGGCCAGTAACCGCTCCGGTTTGAGTGCCCATGATTACAAGGTGTTTGTGCGAGCCGTTGAGGATCGTCTGGTGCGTGATGGATGGTCCAGCCTGATTGGTGTGTCAGCCGACATGCATGACGATAACCGTCATCTCAAGGCGCTGGCCGCTGCGGTCACGCCAGAGGAAGTCGCTGCCTTTTATGAAAAGAACCGTGAGCAGTTCAAGCGTATTGAAAAGGTAAAGGCATCTCATATCCGTGTCAGTGATTTCGAGACGGCCAATCGTGTTTATGCGCGGCTTCAGAAGGGCGAAGATTTTGCTGCCGTCGCTCGTGAAATGTCGATCGCCAGTGATCGGGAGAAGGGCGGTGATCTGGGCTGGATCAATCACGGCGAGAAAAATGCCTCATGGATAGAGAGCATCGCATTCGTGCAAAAGCCGGGCACAACGTCAAAACCGTTTCGCAGCCCAGGCCCTCCGGGCTCGGCGGCTGTCTGGGAAATACTGAAGGTGGACGAACGTGTAGAGGGCTATCAGCCAGTCGACAGCGAGTCTGTCCGCTATGGTGCTGCCCAGGGGATTGCCAAACAAAAAGCACTGGCTGAGTACGCAGCAACCCGTGACCGGGTGCTGGCCGAAGCCGATATCCGCTTGAACCGTAAGGTCCTTGATACTGTGAAGGAGGTTAAGCCATGAGTCGTCAGGCGTGGTGGCTTGGGGGCGTATCCCTTGTCCTTCTTGTTGCAGTAGTGATGTTGGGTTTTTGGTTCCGTACCGATCCGTCACCATCCGCTCCGGAGTCGTCGGCTGTGGCTCCCGCCATGGCCATGTCGGCCTCTTCCATGCCGCCTGCGTCGACTGTTGTTGTTCCATCGACGGACGCACGCTCGGATGTGGCTTTGCCCCCGGTGCCGGATGTTGCGATGGTGGATGCAGTGGAGTCACTGCGCCAGGCACGCCTGAATGGCGATGCCAGTGCCCCGGCTGTTGTGCGCAGTCCGGAGCGTGAGCTTCCCACGGCCGCCGAGCTTGCCGACCCCGAGGCCTACCAGCGTTATGAGGCACGGCAGAATGAACGCATGTACCGGTCTTTCGTCAGTGCCGCAGACAGCGACATTCCCAAATTGCAGGAGCAGGTGGCCAAGGGCAAGGCGGGTGGTCTTTCGCCCGAGCAGATTGCCGAGGGAGAGGAGAAGCTGCGCCGCATCGAGGCCATGCGCAATCAGTTGATGAGTGATCATCCCGAGCTCAACAGGCCTGCGACTCCCTGACACATGATCGTCCCTGCCGTTCATGCACAAATAAGGACATTTCGCGAGTGTTCTGCTTGGCAGCTGGTGGCAGGTTTTCTAGACTGGTAGCAATGGGAGGGGCTTTCCTCCCTCTATAACAAAAATGTGCCGTAGCCATGTCCACTCCCGCGCCTGAAAACCTTGGTCATATCTCTGTGCCTGCATTGCAGCAGTATGTGCGCAGTGCGGAATCCTGTGGTCTTGTGCGTGAAAAAGTCCTGGCCGAGGCGGGTATCCAGCCGGAGCAGTTGCTCGACAACAACGGCCGACTGCCCGGCGATGTGCTGCAAAAGCTGTTGAACTATGTTCTGCCTCGTTGCGGCAATCCCTTGTTTGGCCTGCAGACATCCCAGTTCATCCAGCCGGGCTCCTACAGCGTGATGGGCTATATCGCCATGACCAGCAATACGCTGGCCGAAGCAGTCGCCCGCATGCCACAGTACGAGAAGCTGGTTGGCGACATGGGCACCTCGACAGTCGAGTATGAGCCCGGTGCAATTGTCGTGCGCTGGAATTGCCGTTTCCGCGAGCCACTGGTGCGGCGACACATCATCGAGAATGTGCTGGCCTCCTGGACGACCTACACGCGCTGGATGGCCGACTCGCAAGAGCTTTCGCCGCTGGCCGTCCGCTTTGAGCATGACCCGCCCGCAGACCGCTCTCTGCTCAAGCATTACCAGCACATTTTTCGCTGCCCTGTTTATTTCAATCAGCCGATGTCGGCACTGATTGCATCCCCGCAGCTTTTTGAATACCCGCTGCGTCAGCCGGATGTAAACCTGCGTGAAACACTGGAGCAGCACGCCCAGGCCACATTGTCTGCACTCAAGGAGAAGTACTCTCTGGCAGATCAGGTGCGTGCCCTGTTGCGTGCCACGCTGGCGGATGCATCGCCGCGCAAGGAGTTCGTGGCCGAGCAGATGGGCATGAATGTGCGTACCCTGCATCGCAAGCTGGCAGAGGAAAACCAGTCCTATCAGCAAATTCTTGATGATCTGCGCAGCGAGCTGGCGCGCAAGTACCTGCTGCAGTCAGCCCTCTCTGTCGAGGACATTGCCCGCAAACTGGGGTTCACGGAAAGCCGCTCATTCATTCGCTACTTCAAGGGCTACACCGGCATGACGCCAGGTGAGTTCCGTCAGGCCGAGCTGCCCCGGTAGTGCGTCGACCATTGCAGTGGTATTGCCGGGGTAATGCATGAGTCTGACAATTCCTCTTCCGGACTGGTTGGAGTCGGTCAACCGCAGTCATCAGGTTTTTGCCGATACTTCTGCTGCCATGGCATTTGTTATCGAGCTTTCCCGTCGCAACATCAGTGATGGCGGAGGCCCCTTTGCGGCAGCAATATGTTCCGAGTCGCTCGAGCTGGTGGCAGCGGGCGTCAATCGTGTTGTTCCTGCACAGGCCTCCATCCTGCATGCCGAGATGCTGGCGTTGTTGTTGGCGCAGCAAAAACTGGGCACGCATGACCTGTCCGCCGTCGGCCGTTTTGTGCTGATAACCAGTTGCGCCCCATGTGCCATGTGCCTGGGGGCGATTCCCTGGTCCGGGGTGACAACGGTGGTGTGTGGCGCCCGCGAGGAAGATGCTGCTGCCATTGGTTTTGATGAGGGTGACAAGCCGGCTGCCTGGCAGGACAAGTTGCGGTCCCGTGCCATTCAGCTGGAAGAGGATGTGTGCCGGCAACAGGCGATGGCGGTGCTGCAGGCTTACATGGGGCAGGGTGGGGGCCTTTATTGATGCCGATGGCATGGTTTCGGACCGCCAGGTAACAAATACCCACCAATTCGTGTGCTTGTCCGTGGTTCATCCTCTGCCGACCGGGCCTTATCCCCGGCTATAATCGCGGCCACTTTCATCAATGGCCTCCTCCCGTGCTCGACGCCAGCCTCCTTCAAGCCTCCCGCGATGATCGCGTGCTCTTTACCGGGCTCGGCTTTCGGCTGTCCCCGGGCGATGTGCTGCAGGTGGCCGGACCGAACGGGTCTGGCAAGACCACCCTGCTGAACGGGATTGCCGGTCTGTTCCCGCTGGAAGCAGGCAGTCTGCGCTGGCGCGACAAGGACGTTGCCGAGGACCCCGATGCGTTCCGGTCTGACTTCACCTGGCTGGGGCATCATTCAGGCCTCAAGCTGATGCTGTCCCCGCTTGAGAATCTGGCCTGGCTGTCCCGCTTGCGCGGGCACACACCGGTCCGGGCGGAGATGGAGGCGGCCCTGGCCCGGGTTGGGCTTTATGGTTACGAGGACGTTCCCCTGGCCCGGCTGTCGGCAGGGCAGAAGCGTCGCGCCGGCCTTGCCCGCCTGTTTGTCGAAAACTGCCCGCTCTGGATTCTGGATGAGCCTTTCACTGCCATTGACCGCCAGGGTGTGGATGAGCTGGAGGGGTGGTTGAGTGAGCATGCCGGGCAGGGCGGTATGGTGCTTCTCACCACCCATCATGAGTTTGCCGCCGGTTTTGCCGTGCAGCGTCTGGATGTGGCGGCCTATCGCCCTTCCGGGGAGGCTGGCGAATGAGTGCTGTTCTGGCGCTGCTGATGCGCGACCTGCGGCTGGCAATGCGCCAGCCGGGAGACTGGCTGACCCCGCTGGGATTCTTCCTGCTGGTCGTGACACTGTTTCCGCTGGCAGTGACGGCGGAGCCGCGCAAGCTGGCGCTGATGGCCCCCGGTGTTATCTGGGTGGCGGCGTTGCTGTCCATGCTGCTGTCGCTGGATGGCCTGTTTCGTCAGGACCTTGAGGACGGCTCGCTGGAGCAATTGCTGGTGGCTCCTGCATCACTGCCATTGCTGGTGCTGGCCAAGGTGGCGGCGCACTGGTTGCAGACCGGTTTCTGTCTGGTGCTGCTGGCACCGGTTGCGGCAGTCATGCTGATGATGGATATGTCCGCCTTGCCGACACTGATGTTGTCCCTGCTGCTGGGGACACCGGTATTGAGCCTGATTGGTGCCATTGCCGCCGGGCTGACAGTTGCCTTGCGACGTGCCGGGGCACTGGTGCCATTGATCACGCTGCCGCTCATGGTGCCCGTTGTCGTATTTGCGACCGGTGCTGTGCAGGCGGCCGCCATCGGTATGCCGGTGGCAGGTTATCTGGCCTTGCTTGCGGCGTTTCTGGTGCTTGCCGTGACGCTGATTCCGTTTGCAGTAGCCGCCTCCTTGCGCATCGCAATCGGGGGCTGATCCGTTTCAGTCTTTATGACAGAGGTTGTTCTATGTGGAAGGCGATTTGGGATTACGTGCAGCGCACGGTGAGTCCCAGACATTTCTACGATATCGGTGGACGCTGGTTGCCCTGGCTATGGCTGGTGGCGGGTGTATTGCTGTCCGTTGGTACCGTTTGGGGACTGGCATTTGCGCCGGCGGATTACCAGCAGGGCAACAGCTATCGCATCATTTACATTCATGTTCCCGCGGCCAGTCTGGCCATGGGCGGTTACGTGCTGATGGCGGCATGTGGCCTCATCAGCCTGGTCTGGAAAGTAAAAACCGCAGAAATGGCGGCGCGTTCAGTTGCTGCCATTGGTGCCTGGTTCTGCTTTATTGCCTTGTTTACCGGTGCGATCTGGGGCAAACCAACCTGGGGAACGTACTGGGTTTGGGATGCGCGACTCACCTCCATGCTGATCCTGCTGTTCCTGTATCTGGGTGTCCTGGGGCTGTATTCCGCCTATGAAAATGCAGCCAGTGCGGGCAAGGCGGCCGCCATCCTGTCACTGGTGGGGGTGGTTAACCTGCCCATCATCAAGTACTCGGTGGAGTGGTGGAACACCCTGCATCAGGGCTCTACATTCAAGGTCACCGAGCGGCCATCCATGCCGCCGGAAATGTACCTGCCCCTGATCGTGATGCTACTGGGCTGCTATGCATTTTTTGCAGCATGCGTGATCGCCCGTACGCGCAACGAAATCCTGCAGCGTGAGCGTCGTGCCCAGTGGGTAAAGGAAATTGTGCGCAAGGAGACTGCCAATGGCATTTGAATCCTTTGCCGACTTTCTGGCGATGGGGACGCATGGCCCCTATGTCTGGGTAGCCTATGGCCTCAGCATTGCCATCATTGTCTGGAATGTGCTGCAGCCCCTGCTGTTGCGCCGCCGCTGGCTGCGTGAGCAGAGTGCCCAATTGAAACGTGACGCCAGGGATGCGCACAAATCGTGAGGTCGACATGAGTTTCACCCTGAATGCCAAGCGCAAGAAAACATTGTACATCCTCATTGCCCTCGTCGTGGGGGTAGGCATCGCAGTGGGGCTGGCCATCTATGCATTGCGTCAGAACATCAACCTTTTTTACACGCCATCACAGCTTGCTGCAGCCGAGGCTCCGGAAGGGCAGCGTATCCAGGTGGGCGGTCTGGTGATGCAGGGGTCGCTCAAGCGGGAGCCGGATTCACTGGCGGTGCGTTTCACCATTACCGATCTCAAGGAGCAGGTGGATGTGACCTACACCGGTATTCTTCCCGACCTTTTTCGTGAGGGACAGGGTATTGTGGCCAATGGCCGACTGGTGAACGGCGTGGTGGAGGCGGATGAAGTGCTGGCCAAGCACGATGAAACCTATATGCCGCCGCAGGTGAAACAGGCGATTGAAGAGGCAGGTCATCCGAAAGGAAAGTAGTCCGGATCATTCAGTCGGGCTTGAATAAAAAACGGGGGCCTAAGCCCCACTGCTGTCCCACAGTTGACGTAAAAAAGGAGGCCTGAATCCCTGCTGTTGATACAATGTGTTTCGCGAAAAACCG
>JACCDZ010500005.1_pt1 | contig 32614 bp, 26 predicted proteins | sample 7449551 | NCBI WGS metagenome assembly JACCDZ01 (sample SAMN15323452, study PRJNA562643) | freshwater metagenome | isolation source: river surface water | place: USA:Blue River Watershed | collected 2017-08-18 | reverse complement strand
TTCGGTAACTAATACAGAATTGCAATATATAGGTACATTAGCATCAGATGCACAAACACAAATCGATGCATTAAGCACAGCTGGTACTACAAATACTACAGCTATTACAGCTATCAATACTTTAGATGATGGAAAAATCTACTTAGGAAATGCCTCTAACGTGGCAACAGAAGTAACACCATCTGGAGATGTAACCATTACTAATGCAGGAGTGACAGCTATAGGAACAAGTAAAGTAGTTACTGCTATGTTAGCTACTAATGCTGTGACTACTGATAAAATTACTAATGCTAATGTAACTACTGCTAAATTAGCGGATGATGCAGTTACTACTGCTAAAATAAAGGATGGTGAAATTGCTACACTTGACATTGCTAATGCTGCAATAACTTATGCTAAAATTCAAAATGTAGCGGCAGGCAAAGTTTTAGGGAATTTTACTGGAAGTGCCGGAGTTGTAGAAGAAATCGCTACAACAGGAACTGGTGATGTTGTCAGAGCTACTTCACCAACATTAGTAACACCAGCTTTAGGGACTCCTTCGGCAGCAGTATTGACCAATGCTACAGGTTTGCCTTTGACATCGGGGGTAACTGGAACTTTGCCTGTGGCTAATGGTGGAACAGGAGTTACAAGTATTGCGGCTAATTCGGTCATATTAGGGAATGGTACTAGCGCTTTACAAACAGTTGCACCTGGTACTTCAGGAAATATATTAACCTCTGATGGAACTACTTGGCAATCAACAGCACCTGCTGCAGGCGCTATGACTGGTACAGCAGCAGCGGGACAAGTGACTTATTTCACGGGAACGAGCACTACAGCAGGGTCTTCAAAATTTCTTTGGGACAACACGAATAGCTTATTTAAAGTAGGACCAGGATATGATACAAGCAACGCTGAATCTGGATTTAATGGATCAGGAGGTAATTATACCTACCCTACCAATCCCGTTGTTGGAATATATGGTGATATAGCTTCGTCTACTGAAAATACTTTATTGCGTTTGAAAAGAGCTCACAATCAAGGATCATCGTATCAAGCGGTGGCTGATTTTGTGATGTCTGGCGCAAGAACTAAATTGAATATTCGTTTGAACAATGCTGGAGATGATGATTTTGTAGATGCCTTGACATTAACAAATACCGCAAATGGTTCCGCTCCTTTAATAGGGATCAATAAAACTAGCCCAACAACAACCTTAGATGTTGCAGGAACGGCAGCGGTATCAGGGAATACTACCATTGGAGGAACATTAGGTGTTACAAATGCAGTAACTTTAGATAATTTGACTGCTTCAAAAGCAGTGTTTACTGACTCTTCAAAAGTATTGACTTCTACTGGTGTTTTAGGTTTGGATCAAGGAGGGTTGGGGTTGTCTAGTGTCGCTGCGGGTAGAATCCCTTTTGGAGATTCAACTACGGCATTGAATACCTCTTCTAAATTTTTGTTTGACAACACTAATAGTTTATTTAAAGTAGGACCGGGATATGATACGAGTAATGCAGAATCTGGATTTTATGGTTCAGGCGGAACCTATACTTATGATTCAAGTCCTGTTTTAGGCGTTTATGGAGGACCTGCTAATGCAACAGAAAGTACTCTTTTACGATTAAAAAGAGTACATAATCAAGGAACATCCTATCAAGCAGTAGCTGATTTTGTAATGTCAGGTGCAAGAACAAAAATGACTATTCGATTGAATAATGAAGGAGATAACGACTATGTAAATGCGTTAACTTTAACTAATAACGTGGGAGGTTCTTTACCGCTTGTGGGAATCAATAAACTTACGCCAACGGCTACATTAGACGTTGCAGGAACTGCTGCAGTTTCTGGAAACACAACTGTTGGAGGCACATTAGGTGTAACGGGAGCTTTGACTTCATCTGCGGGAATTACAGGAAGCCAATTAACTTCTACCATAGCTACAGGAACAGCACCTTTAGTGGTGACTTCTACTACTCCAGTTGCAAATTTAAGTATTGGAGGTAATGCAGCTAATGTCACTGGGACAGTAGCCATTGCTAATGGAGGAACAGGATCTACTACAAAAAACTTTGTGGACTTAACTACTGATCAAACCATTGATGGTGTAAAAACCTTTTCGGGAACGTCAACAGTAGTAAACCAAAATTTAACTGTTAATGCTGCGGGTACATCAGGTCAGGGAATCATTTTATCCGATGACGGGGACATTGTAGATAATAATGATGGAGCAGCAACTTTCCGATTTACAGGTGGTGTAAGAATTAATAATGATAAAGGAGTTGATGGAACTACTACTAAAATTACTTTAGCTAATACTGGTAATATAACAGCAACAGGAACAATTGAATCTGCGGGTATTAAGCTTACAGGTGGATCACCAGCTACTGGAAAAGTATTAACTTCTGATGCTAACGGTGAAGGAACTTGGGCTACTCTACCAGTTACTAATTTAGAATCAAACGTTACTGGAGTTTTACCAATTGCCAACGGAGGTACTGGATCATCCACTCAAAACTTTGTAGATTTAACATCAGCTCAAACTGTTGCTGGAGCTAAAACATTTAGCGGGAACACCGCTGTAAGTGGAACCAGTACATTTACAGTTGGAACAGGGGCAACTGCTTTAGGTGGTACATTTGGGGTAACAGGTGCTACTACTTTATCGAGTACATTGAGTGCAGGAGCTTCAACTTTGTCAAGTGCAACAATAACGAATAATGCAACCGTTGGAGGTACATTAGGAGTCACAGGGGCAACAACTTTGTCTAGTACTTTAGGTGTAACTGGTGATGTTGCTGTAAATACGGATAAATTTAAAATCACAGCATCGTCTGGAAATACTGAGATTGCTGGAACATTAAAAATAGCTGGTGGCTCACCAGGTTCAGGAAAAGTATTAGTTTCAGATGCAAATGGCTTAGCTAGTTGGTCCTATTCGTCTGGTTCGGTTGTAGTACAAAATACAACTCCATATACTATACGACTGCAAGATTCATTTGTTTTTTACACAGGGGGTTCTAATGGAGCATTTACATTACCAACAGGCGTAACAGGTAAAGAAATTACGATTAAGAATAAAACAGCCAATACAATAACTATTTCAGGGACTTCTATTTATGTGGATAAAGATAACACTGCTGCAACTTCAGTTGCTGTTGGAAATGAAGCATCAAACAACTGGATTAGACTTGTATTTGATGGAACACAATGGGTTGTATTTAGAGCCTTATTCTAATCCAAGACATCATGAGACAGGGAATAGTATTAATAGTTTTTTGTATGGTATTCCTCAATGGGAATGCCCAAACAGGTATTGGTACAGCTACGCCTAATGCGTCAGCAAAGTTGGAGGTATATGCTACTGATAAAGGCTTTTTGCCACCGCGAATTGCCTTGACAGCCACTAATGCAGCTAGTCCAGTAACTTCGCCTGCAACGGGGTTGCTTGTTTATAATACAGCTACAACAAACAATGCTTCTAATAATGTAGCTCCAGGCTATTATTTTTGGAATGGTTCGGCATGGGTAGCTATTTTGAGCAATATTACTACCAGTAGTATTTCTGGAAATGGAACAACTACAACATTAACGAATTTTGGTGCTGAAATAAATACCCAATCTGGAACAACATACACGTTAGCAGCAACGGATAACGGAAAAATTATCAGTTTCACCAGTAATAGTGCAGTTACAATAACCGTTCCTGCATTAACGATAGGCTTTAACTGTTTGATTGTGCAACGTGGAACCGGCCAAGTAACACTAGTTAATGGATCAGGCGGGACGGTCAATAATCGATATAATTTCAATAAAACGGCTGGCCGACATGCGATTATGAGTTTGGTAAGCGTGGAGGCGGGACAATTTATTTCATCGGGAGACATGTCAAATTAGGGAGGTATGAAAAAATTAATTGCTCTTATTTTTTGTATAGGACATACGGGAGGTCAAGCGCAACTGATGGCGACCTATCAATCCGTACACAAACAGCCCAATGTACAATTTGATTATTGGGTGTACAGCACACATGCTGGAAATGGAACTGCTACACAATACCCTGTGGTACCCTTAACTTTAGCGGATATGGATAAATTATTTAACACCTCCAATTCGCATACAACACTGATCCAATCCGGCAAAACCAATTCGACCAGACTATTAGATTGGACAAGCAGTGCTGAGCTAAGTGCCATTGGTATTAATTTACCGAATAGCGGGAATTATTTTGCTTTCAAAATTCAAGGCACATTTATACCGGTGGAGACAGGAAATTACACCTTTACTTTGGAGACAGATGATGCCAATGATTTATATATTAACGGCACGCAATTGATAGGCAATTATGCGGGTCAAGCTGTTCCAGCTTTAGGGACACATACAGCTACAATGTATATGACAGCTGGAAAATTATATTCGTTTCAAATACGCATGCAACAAGGGGCTGGGGGCTATGGCTTACGATTCTATTGGAAATCGCCAGTTCAAAACAGTGCGCCAAGTTCTTACTCAAGTGTACTGCCTGCTTCTACCTATTTTCCAAGTTGGACACAGAACTTGCAAGAATTAGTTTCAGAACCCGTTATGGACGGAAGTTCGGCAGCAAAAGCAGCGCCTAGCGCCAAATACATTCAAACGGCTTTTGGTAATTATAACGATGGCGAATATTGGATTAACCTCCCTTATGTGGGCCCTACTAAGGTGTTTTGTTTATTGAGGTCGGCTGTTGATGGTGGCGGCTGGATGATGGCCATGAAGGCAACTCGTGGCACTACTTTTCAATATTCGAGTAATTATTGGACTTCAGCAAACACCTTATATCCAACCCAGACCAACAGAAATGATGGTGATGCTAAATTTGACACCATGAATTATTATCACGCCAAAGACATTATGGCGTTGTGGCCTGATATTCCATGGAACCAAGGAGGAAGTTCTACAGGGGGAAGCATTAATACCAATGGGAGTTATAATGTCTGGTGCTGGTTGCAAAATAATTTTAATAATGGTATTCGTATTACCCCAATCAGTTTTTTTAATCAAGCAAATAATTTATTTTTTGGAGACGCATTTAACTTTTCTGGAAAAGGCACCGCCTTCTCATCCCAAGTAGATGTGCGATTTTATGGGTTTAATTATACTGCAAATAGTACTGGAGCAAACCGATGGGGTTTTGGCTGGAATGAAAACGGTGGAGGATTATACCCTAATGGAAATCAGCAATCCAATGATGTATTTGGTGGTATCGGTATGGCTTATGGCAATGTTTCCGCAGGAGATTTTGTTGCTTGCTGTGATAACGTTAGAGGAATTAACCGTTCCGCTAGAGTAGAAATTTATATTCGATAAGATGAAAAAGAGATATTTAATACTATTTTTTTTAAGCAGTTTGGGTTTTGCCCAAACGGGTATTGGCACTACTACGCCTAATGCTTCGGCAAAACTGGAAGTAGCAGCTAATGATAAAGGATTTTTACCCCCGCGAATTTCCTTAACCGGAGTGTACGATCAAACCACAATACCAAGTCCTGCAACAGGACTTTTAGTGTATTGTAAAGGGGATGCAGGATTGTCAGCGGGTTATTATTTCTGGAATGGAAACGCTTGGGCAACTATTGCTACCGCTGGAGGTAGCGGTAGTGTGGCAGCGGAGTTTGGAGAAAACATTCTAACTACAAATGTAACGGTATCTTCAACAACTCCTGTGGATGTATTGACGTTTACCTTACCTTCTGCGGGTACTTGGGAGGTAATTACTTTTATGAGAGCGCAAGGAACACCGAGTTATGCTGCCGAATTTGCTTTATATGATGCAGCCAATGTTGTCGTTCCCAACTCAGAAATATTAGCAGCCTATGGTGAGGATGCCTCTACGGGTACAGGAATTTTTCGAATTACTACGACAGGATTAGCCGTATTTAAGGTCAAAGCATGGGCTACACATGGGACATATAATGCAACAACTGATAACAATGGTAGGACTGGTGTAACCTGGAAAAAAATAAGTGGCAATAGCGCTATGACTGTCATCAATTATGGAGATGTGAAAACAGGAATACAAACAGGAGATCACTATGGGTGGGTCAAATTAGATGGCCGACTCAAATCGACCCTAACCGCATCGCAACAAACACAAGCTACTGTGTTAGGAATTGGTGCCAATTTACCAGATGCTACTAATGCTGTCTTGATGCAATCGAGTGGTACTTTAGGAACCGTTACCGGAAGTATGAGTACAACACTTGCTCCGAATCAACTGCCTAACATTGCTCCTACTATAACGGTAAACAGTACCGTAGCTACGATGCAAAACGCTGGATACCATGACCATTCAATACGAGTTGTTCCTAGTTCAACAGGGGGTTACGCCAATGGAAACCCTAGTGCTTTTAAAAACGGAATGATGCCTACAACAGAAGTAGATGCTGATATTACAGACCGAATTGTGAGTGCTTTTTATGTCACTACCGGAATCATCGGTTCTGCAGGAGAACATAGTCATACCATGAATGCCCATACGCATACAGCTTCCGCAACAAGTATTAATGGTGGCGTAACGCAACAAGCGATAGATAAAACACCGCGTAGCTTGGTAGTGAATACTTTTATATATTTAGGCCTTTAATTCTATGACTATGAAAACATACGCACTTCTTTTTTTCGGTTTGTTTGTCCTAATAGGGCACGCCCAAACGGGTATAGGCACCACCTCGCCTAATGCTTCGGCAAAATTAGAAGTAGCATCAACAGATAAAGGATTTTTATTGCCCCGAATGACTGCAACACAACGAAGTGCAATTGCCACGCCAGCTAATGGTTTATTAGTGTATCAAACAGACGGTGATGCAGGATTTTATGTCAATACAGGTTCATCCTCATCGGTAGTTTGGACTAGAGTCAATATGGATTGGAGCAGATCTGGAAATGATCTAACTTATACTAGTGGCAACGTTTCGACTACAGGAAATTTAACAGGGGGCAACGCAAGTACTTCTACCATTTCAGGATTTGGAGCGAATGTAGCCACTATATCCGGAGGATATAGCCTAACTGCTGCAGATAATGGTAAAATCATTCAATCCACCAGTGCTTCAGCGATTACGGTAACTATTCCCACAGGTTTACCCACAGGATTCAATTGCACGATAGTCCAAATGGGCGCAGGACAAATTACTTTTTCAGGAACGTATTTGAATAGAAGTGGATTTACTAAAACGGCCAGTCAATATGCAGTGGTGAGTATCATGCATTTAGGAAGCAATAGTATTATTGTGGCTGGAGAAATGAGTAATTAAGATGAAAAAAGCGGCAATAATAGTCTTGTTTTTGCAGTCCCTTTTGGTAGGGGCTCAAATCAGCTTGCCGATACAGCAATCTAATATTCCAAAGAATCATTTGGTAGTCAATTATGATTTTTCAAATACAGTAAGTTATTCTGGTACAGGAACCGCTGTAACTAATATAGCCAGTACTACCACAGGAACTGCCACACTAGTAGGGAGTCCAGGTTTTGTTAAAACCTTAGGCTATACGTCATTCAATGGAGTGAATCAATATTTAGTCAGTCCCAATATTAGATCTTATTTTAAATCGGTTAACACAAGCGTTCAAAGAAGTTACACCATGTCATTGTGGATTTATCCCTTGAACACAAATGGGGTCGTTGTTAGTGAATTAGATTCGCAAACACCAAGTGGGGGTTGGCACGCCTCAAATATCGAAATTGTAAATGGTTTCTTTAAGTACCGCATTTGGAATGGAACGGTCATTACTTCTACTTCAGCAATTGCTTTGAATCAATGGCATCATATTGCTGTAGTCTATGATGGCACGACTTTAAGAGCATATTGGAATGGTGTTTTGCAGGGTAGCGCAACTAATGCTAGGGAAATTCCAACCACGAATCAACATTATGCCATAGGGGCTTCAGAAACTACCCATATGGGGTCTGGTGGAAACGGAAAATTTAATTTAGCTCAATTCAAGATCTACAATATTCCTTTTAACGATAGTGATATTGCGCAGGAATACCAACGCGAAAAATTGAAATACGAATACGGTATTCACAGTCCAGATTCCAATTCCAATCCAACCTATTGGAGTGTATCGAGCGCTTGGAATTCATCAACAGGTTCCACGGGTGCATCAGATGCATTTTCAGTAGGGCATTACACCCCATGGTTGAATTCGAGTTTAGGATGGGCAGCACAGCAAAATAACACCAGCCAATTTATTATATTAAATTATGACGAACCAGTAACCATGGATGGCATTGTAACCCAGGGAAGAGCAAATAATGGGAATCAATGGGTGAGCTCGGCTCATATTGATGTCAGCATGGATGGTTCGACTTGGACTAGGGTGGTTTCTGATGCTATTTTAAACACGAATTCTATTGATGATGTTCGAGTACTTTTTCCATCTCCCGTCTTTGCCAAATACATACGGGTAAGTCCATTGACTTGGAACAATCATATAACCATGCGTCTGGGCGTAATTGTTGAACCAGAGCCAATGATTTCCGATGGTTTAGTAGTCCGATTGGATGCTGCGAACTCAAAATCCTATCCAGGAATAGGAACTGCCTGGAATGATGTAAACAGTACTTCTTTTCCATTTACTTTAACCAATGGACCTGTTTTTAACCCGAATGGGTTTTTTGATTTTGATGGTGCTAATGATTATGCGGTTATAGCAAATACAGCAGCATTAAAACCAACGGCAGCCATTACTTTAGAACAATGGTTGAATGCTGATGATTGGAAAGCAGGAACTTCCTCCTCCAATTATAAATGCTCCCTTTCGTGTACTTCTGGAGGAGGCTATTCTCATAATATTTGGTCAGGAACTTTCACCAGTTATCTCTATGCTGGAGGTGCGTATAGAACACCCACAACAAACGTCAGTAATCTAGTAGGCTGGCATCATTTTGTCACTACCTTTGATGGTCGCTACACGCGTTTGTATGTGGATGGTGAATTAAAAAGCACAATAGATATAGGAACTTCAGGAAATCTCATTTCCTATGTTGCTAATTCTATCTTCGTAGGAGCAGAGGCTTCTGGGGGTACAGCACCAGAAGGATTATATTGGGATGGAAAAATAGGCACAACTGCTATTTACAATCGGGCGCTAACCGCAGCAGAAATAGCACAAAATTATTCTGTTTCTAAGCGTTATTCCTTAACATCCGATAATTTAGTATTGCATTATAACCCAGCATCGACCGAAAGTTATAGTGGAACAGGAACATCAATAAGTGACTTATCAGGTAACGGTTTAACGGGAACAATGAGTAATCTAACTTATGCCGAATCTTCTTTTACGTACAATGGGACTTCCTCTCAAATTAGCATTCCGGATAACGCTTTATTGGAACCGGGCACAGGGAGTTGGACTATGGAAGCCTGGTTTAAGCCCACACAATTTACAGCAAATTCCAAAACAGTTTTAGGTAAATTTGATAATGGAGGACTATCCTCTACTATATCTTATGCCTTACGTCAAGGGAATGGTTTCATAAGAGCCGACTTCAGTAATGGAACGACAGCATTTACAAGTGACAATTATTCACTTAGTTTAAATAATTGGGTCCAAATGGTCTATGTATGGGATAAGACAAATAATACATTATACACCTATTCAAATGGAGTATTAAAGCAATCAAAAGCGATTACAATTACAGGTGGACTTCGAAACAGTTCCACAAATTTATTTTTAGGGTCTTACAATGGTGGCGAGTATGATCAATATTTTACAGGTCAAATAGGGACAGTGCGACTATATAAGAAAGCACTTAATACAACTGAAGTTCAAAATAATTACAATTCAAATAAAGCTTTATATGGCTTATAAATATAATGTAATGAGATATCTTATTTATTTACTAGTATTTTCAGGATTCTTTTTTAATGCTAGCGCCCAAACGGGTATTGGCACGACTGCACCTAATGCTTCGGCAAAACTTGAAGTGGCAGCTACGGATAAAGGGTTTTTGCCACCAAGAGTGGAGTTAACCGCTACCAATGCTTTTTCGCCTATTGTTGGAACGGCTGCCAATGCAACAGGACTTTTGGTATACAACACCGCTTCGGCTGGAGCAACTCCTAATAATGTAGTCCCAGGTTACTATTATTGGAATGGTTCTGCTTGGGTACAAATTGCGGGTGGTCTTGTGATTGATGCTTCTAAAAATGCTAGTTTTAGTTTAGGTGCAGCAGATAATAATAAATTGTTTTTTATTAGTTCGGCATCAACGGTTACCGTAACGGTTCCCTCTTTACCCATTGGATTTAGTTGCCAATTGATACAAGTGGGTGCAGGAACTATAAGGTTTGCTCCTGAATCGGGAACTACGTTAAATTCTGCTAGTGGATTAAGTACACGCACCACTAACAGTGTAATTGGTTTGGTTATGAATAGTGCAACGGTAGGTTATGTTTTTGGAGATACTATTTTCTAATGAGAAGAATGAATTACATATTGCTACTTTTTTTGGGTGCAATGGGATTGAATGCCCAATCGGCTTTTCATAATTTAGCCGTAAAAAAGCCCCAATTACCTACGACTTATTCGTTTCAATATACTGGAGCCATTCAACAATTTATTGTGCCTAATCGAGTGACTGCTATTCAGGTGACTGCTATTGGAGCCAAAGGAGGAACCGGTGCCAGAGGACAAGCTGGAGGAGCTGGTGCTACTATTACAACCACACTCAACGTAACCCCAGGACAGGTTTTATATATTGTTGTAGGGGGTTTTCCAGGACAATCCACCACTCCAAAATACGGCTTTGGGGGGAATGGTGGAAGTGGTGGTAATTATGGCGGAGCTGGTGGAGGCTTATCAGGTATATTCACTTCCCCAAGCCCGGCGAACGCCAATGCATTAGTTGTAGCAGGCGGAGGTGGCGGAGGTGCAGGGCCTTCAACAGAAACAAATTATACAGGCGGAAATGCTGGAAACACTATACTAGGAACTTCTAGTAACGGAAACCAGCCTGTTAATACCGAATATATTAAAAACGGAAGATACCAACACGGTTATGCAGCCACTACTTCGGCAGCAGGTATCGCAGGAGAACCTTTTGATTCAGGTATAGGAATTCGCGGTACAAATGGGAATGATATATCCGGAGGTAATGGTGGATCTGATACGGGACTTTCGGGATGGAATGGTGCTGGAGGCGGTGGAGCTGGTTGGTTTGGCGGTGGCGGCGGCGCAGGTGGCGGCGCTGCAACGGGTGGCGGCGCAGGTGGCTCAACAAAAACAAGCTCTGGGCATCACTCTTTTGGTACTCCCAATACAACAGGAGACGGTAGTGTTATGATAACTTGTTTGTCTAATTCAGGTTTAGTCTTGCATTTGGATGCAGGCAATCCATCAAGTTATAGTGGATCTGGATTGACTTGGAATGATTTGTCTGGTAATGGATCCCATGTGACTTTGACATCAACATCTTATGACCCTGGGAATGGAGGAACGATTGTTTTTAACGGGACCTCTAGTTATGCTAATTTCAATGCGAATATTGGAAACACTAATGTTGTGACAGTAGACATGTGGGTGAAAACAAATTCTCTTGCCAATGGGATGTATTTTGGATTTAATAAATACGATGCTTTTGTAAATGACGGGAGTATAGGTTTTAATACGGCCAATAGTGATCAATATGGTATTACAAGTAGCAGAGTGACTGAATTAGGTATCGAAGGGTCATGGAGGCATTTGGTTTTTGTCATGTATGCGGGTTCTAAAACCAATAATAAAATCTATGTGAATGGAGAGATTCAAAGTTTAACTCAAATATTGGAATCTTTTAGTGCTTCTAATGCCAACTTCAACTCAGGAGAAGGAAGAATTTCCGGTTGGCTAGCTGGGTTGACTTGGAGGATGAATATGAATGTTGCTAGTTTCAAAATCTACAATCGCGAATTATCCCCACAAGAAATCACGAATAATTTTAATGCTTCTCGCACTAAATTTTTTGCCGAGGGAGATGGTTTAAGTCCACAAACGGCCTCTAGCAGCGCCTATCAAATTAAACAAGATTATCCAAATTCCCCGGATGGGTTTTATTGGATTAAAAACCCTAACATTAACAGCGGCAACCCATTTAAAATTTATGCTGATATGACTACTGATGGAGGTGGTTGGACCTTGATTTTGAAAAATTCATCCTATGTTGGTTGGACTTATGCCAATACCATTTCCAGAAACACTACTATTCCCTTTAGTACTAATGCAGAAATTATTAGTACCTCAAGTGCTAATTATTCGATCATCGGTTGGGCCGATCACATTAAACGAAGCGCTTCCGGATTTCAATACATGATTGATGCGAATACAAGAAGCAATTTTGGAGGAATTTGGACCGCCAATGCCGCTTATAGTTTTGTAAGTACTAGCAGTTCGAATACCAATCTAACTGAGAATGTAAAGTTTGGTAATTGGACTTATGTTGGGAATAATGATGGTATGTCATTGCGAATGCCTTGGTACGGTTATGTTGGCAGTAATACAGGATTTTATACCCTTTCAAGCGGATCAGGAAATTGGTGGGGTACCTTGATTGCGAATAACAGCAATTATAGTCCCGCACCTTGGATTGGAAATTTAGGAGGGGTTGCAGCTAACCCAGGCATAATCTGGTATTGGGTTCGTTAAACAATATTTTTATAAATAGAAAAGGATATGAAAAAGCAATTAGTTTATTTATTGGTTTGGATTGCATTGCCCATGGTGGCGCAAACCGGTATAGGTACGACTACACCACATGCCTCTGCAAAGTTAGAAGTTGCATCCACTACCCAAGGATTTTTGCCGCCTCGTGTGGCATTAACAGCAACAAATTCAGCAAGCCCTATTAGTAATCCAGCTAATGGTTTGATGGTGTTTAACACTACATCAGCAGGAGCCAGTCCATTTAATGTAGTGCCTGGCTACTATTATTGGGATGGAACAGGACAACAATGGGTAAGTTTGTCTACAACGGTGGGGAATGTGCAAAATCAAGCCCTATTTAGATCTTCAAGTAATACCTCAGCTGGTCAAGCAATTACTTCTTGGAATTCCAGATTTAATAATATAGCCTCTGGCGATTTAACTATTACTTCGTTAACTGAATTCGTACTTTCTAATGGAATTTATAAAATAGAGTGGGCACTGCCATTCCAGTCTTCAAATACTTATAATACCTTGGTATTGCAAGAACTCTCATCTGGTTCTTGGGGCACATTTAGGGGCGATGCAGCCTATGCCAGCTTGTCTAACGGAGGAAACACTGATTGGGGTGGCGGGACATTTGCCGCAGATATTTTGGATTGCTCCTTGGCTCCAAAAACAATTAGAATAATTAACAATGATGGATCATCAAGGACATTATTTAAGGGTGTAACTTTAATTATAACAAAACTTAATCCTTCAATAACTACTTCAACTACTGCAGATAACTTAGGAAACCATACGGCAACTCGAAATATTTTGCTTAACGGAAATTTTATCTCAAATGATGGCGGTAATGAAGGAATACGAGTAGATAATTCCGGGAATGTTGGAATTGGGACAACAATACCAACCAATTCTATACATGTTGAAAACGGGAATGTTTTTGGTCCAGATCCTGGCAATACAACCAGTCCTAGTGTGTACATTTATAATAATAACAATGCTTCTACCACCGCACATTCATCATTAGCTATACGCACAAATGGTAATGGAGGGGGAAACCCTTATTTGTCTTTTGATATTGGAGGTGTAAGGGGTTACTCTATGGGAATTGATAATGCAGACGGAGATAAATTTAAATTTTACACTAATTGGAATCTTAATAATTCAGTAGCACCTGCCTTTACTGTCACAACTGACAATAGAGTAGGAATAGGTACGACTTCGCCAGCCTCAAGATTACATATTAATTCTTCTGATCCAACTACTTTGTATATTGAAAGCACTACTTCTGATAACAATGGGTTGGTTATTTTAAATGCTAATACGCCTTCAAATTGGAATGTAAACCATCATGAATTTATGATGTTTCAGAAACAAGGAACCACAATTGGATTCATTGGCGCTGTAGCTAATAATAATAGTATTAATTACAGTACGACCTCTGATTACCGATTAAAAACGGATCTACAAAATTATAGTGGATTAAATTTAGTGAATAAAATAAAGACCTATGATTATGCTTGGAAGAATGATAATTCTAGGATGTATGGTGTAATGGCACATGAACTCCAAGAAGTAATCCCTTATGCTGTTTCTGGGATTAAAGACGCTATTGATAAAGAGGGTAAAATAACACCTCAAGCAGTAGATTATAGCAAATTGACACCTGTTTTAGTAAAAGCGATTCAAGAGCAAGACGTAAAATTAAAAGAGCAACAACTACAAATTGAGGCCTTGATGAAACGTTTAGAGCTATTAGAATCTAAAATAAAATAGTATGAAAAAAATAGTTCTTTTTATAGTTTTCGGATTTCAGTTGGTAAATGCTCAAACAGGTATTGGCACCACTACGCCACATGCGTCTGCAAAGCTAGACGTGAGTGCTACAAACAAAGGTTTTTTACCACCACGAGTTACATTAACAAGTGTAACGGATGCTACTACCATTCCTAATCCTGCAGAAGGCCTGTTGGTCTATAACCTAGGATCAGTGGGATTGCAAGCTGGTTATTATTATTGGAATGGAGCCAATTGGGCTACTATTGCCACGGCAACTTCTGCGGGGAATGGTGTAACAGCTATGGATATGGTAAAGTTATATTCAAAAGGATGGTCTACGGCTGTTGGGGATATTGCGCATGCAAATGGATATTCATTTACGGTGCCTGTTTCGGGAAGGTATGTATTTGATTTTTCTTCATCAAGTTATGCTAGTGGAGCAACTGCAACATTGACGTTTAAAGTACGTCAGGGTACTACAGATTTAGCTACTGATGCACAAACAGGATTAAACAACACAGTGCATGTTGAATACAATGGAAAGATTGAAGTGAATTTGCAATCAGGCACTACTTATAATGTATATGTAAACACAACTGGTGTTAGAGATGTAGGAGACTACGATAGGGTATATATGAAAATGGTCGCAGGAAATTTACCAGTAACAGGACAAACTGTAGAATATGGTATGGCAAGATATACTGGTGCAGATACTGGATCGTTGGCGGTTGGGGGCTTAGTTGGTTTTGATGCCACGGCCGCAGGCAATTTACCTTGGAGCGGCAATAAATTTACGCTAAAGGCCAATAAAACGTATGAATTGGAGTCGAGTTTGGCTATTTTTTTAAGTTCAGGAGGAGTAGGAGGGCGTTTTCAAATTTATGACTATACCAATTCTGTAGCACTTGTAAATGGTTTGTTTATGTCTCAAAATGGAGCGGGTACAAATAATCCAAGTGCCAATTCGCCAATGAAAGGAATAATAACTCCAACTACTGATATTCAAGTAGGTATTAGATTGCTAGACTCGTATGGTCCTGCTGGACCAGGAATTATTGGAAGTACTTCATTTACAGGCTCTCAAACTTCTCCCAATGCATCTTATTTTATGGTGAAACAAATTGGCTCTTCTGCCATTGTAAATCCTTGGGTATTAAATGGTAGTGATGCATATAATACAACTGGGAAAGTGGGTATTGGAACGAATGCACCTGCTTATTCTTTGGAAGTGAATGGGACGGCTAAATTGGTAACAGCACCTGGAATTACGACGGCTACAAGTGTACTTGTAAGAAATCCTACCACTTCACAAATTAGCGAACAACCTATTTCCTATATAACGGGTGTTGCCAAGTTTATTCGGAATACTAATCAAGGAACAATCAATGCCGGAACTACTGTTTTATTCAACACGAGTAGTAATAACACTATTTCAAATTATGTTGCTTTAAATACTAGTACGGGAGTGATTACCTTACAACCGGGCACTTACGAATTAAATGGTTCTGTGGGTGCTTTAGGCGCTTCTGCTGGTTCTAATGGGGATTGTAGGATTTACCCCGTTTTTCACAATGGTAGTTCCTATGTGGGTACAGGCGGTGTCTCCGAAACCGGCCCTGCGGGTAACTGGAATGGCATGCCACAAAATAATGCCAATTATATCATCACTGTACCTGTAGGTCAAACTGCACAACTCACTTTGAAAGCCGCTATTGTAAACAATGTAGCTACTTTATCAGAAACGGGTGATTTTGGCGCAATTGGAGATGCGGGGAGGGCTTGGGTGGTCGTAAGAAAATATAATTAAAATCGTAAAAGATATGAATTTTAAAATAGGATTAATAATAGTATTTTGTTTCAGCATATTATTTACCAATGCCCAAACCGGTATTGGAACTACCACACCTAATGCTTCGGCAAAATTGGATGTGTATGCTACGAATAAAGGGTTTTTGCCGCCAAGAGTAACACTCACAAGTACAACAGATGCCACCACTATTGCTGCACCAGCCGAGGGCTTATTGGTGTATAATGTTGGTTCAATAGGATTGCAAGCGGGTTATTATTACTGGAATGGTTCTAACTGGGCAACTATTGCTACTGCATCTTCTCCTGATCAGATGGTAGATTATATACAAGCATCCTTATCTGCAAATCAAACTTTATCTGCTGCTGGTAATGTAAACTTTAATACTTCTTCCGGAGCAGGAATTACCATTACTAGCGGAGGATTCCAATTACAAGCCAATAAAACATATAAATTAGAAGCTGCATTGGGTGGGTCTTCTACAGGGTATGGATATTACACATGGGTTGATAATACTAATGCTATTTTACCTGGCAGTAGTATCGGAGTTATAATGAAAGCTGGAGCTGCCTTTACAGATGCCCCACAGGATAAAGCAGTCGTTTATTATACTCCAACAGTAAATACTACCGTTTACTTAAGAATTATAAATATTTCAGGAAGTATTATTGCTTATGCGCCATCTACGGTCAGTGGGTATTCTAGTACTTGGGCAAGCATCCAGCAAGTTGGATCCTCTGCTTTTGTGAATCCTTGGGTACTTTCTGGTAATAAGTCTAACAACTACTTTCAATATTATTATTATACTAAATCGACTCACTTGTATATTAAGCTAGCCAAATCAACTCCCTTTCGTGAAATAAAGAATCCTTATACAATTAGTTATTGTAGCTATACGTAAGTAATTTGTCACATGTAAAGCAAGTGGGGGTGCAATCGGTTTGAAATAAACTCTAGGGGGTACCTAATCTTTAATACATATATTTTCATCATAACGATTGTTTGGAGTCCTCTTGATAGCGCACGGTTTCTTGAACGAACTATTTTCTTACATTTGTGTTTGTATAATTTAAATTCAAATTCAATGTTGTTTAATTTAAAGTTTAAATCGTTCGCTTTTGCCTAAACTGGTTTTGGTAAGAATACACCACTCGCTTCCGCTAAGATTGAAATAGCAGCAACGGATAATACTATCTAACTACTTATCGCTAAAGTTAAAATTTGATTGCAGATTTCAGAATCTTGATTAACGACTTGTGATGTAGCAACTCTGATATAAGAAATTGGAGAATTCAAAAAATTTCTTTTAAACTTTGAACTTTAAACAAGGAACCGAAAACTGACAATCGAAAACCGATAGCAGAAAAGTAGTATCTTTGCCTCGTATTCAAATACCAACAAACGATGTTAACACTACAATTCTATAGCAAAAAAGGACTACTGCTTTTGGTATTTTTATTTTCTTTTGTAACTGCTTTAGCGCAAGAAATCCAAAGTTCAGAAGTGGTTTCTGAAATCAAAGTGGATTCGTTGTATCGAGAAGATCAGTTTTTCATCGGGCTAACCTACAATCTTTTAAAAAACACTCCTGTTGGATTTTCTAATGATAAATTTTCAACTGGCCTCTCCGCAGGATTTCTGCGAGACATTCCTCTAAACCCAAAAAGAAATATAGCCATTGCGCCAGGACTAGGTTTAACATTTAATAATTATAGTCAAAATATTGGGATAACACCTGCTAATGGTGCTCCAGTTTATACTGTGTTGACCGATCCTACCAGTTATTCAAGTAATAAATTTTCCCAGTTATTTGTAGATATCCCTTTGGAGTTCCGATGGAGAGGATCTACATTTGAAAACCACACTTTTTTTCGCATTCATGCGGGATTAAAGTTAAGTTATTTGTTGTTGGACCGATCTGTTTTCAGAAGTAATTCGGGAGATGTAGTACTAACAAATAATCCTGATTTTAATAAGTTGCAATATGGTTTTTTTGCTGCTGCAGGTTATGGAGGGGTGAATCTTTATATTCAATACGGATTAAATCCTTTGTTCAAAAATGCTCAAACTACTACAGCCGAAAAATTAGATGCCAAGTCATTAAACATCGGCCTCATTTTTTATATTTTATAGTTCTATCTCTTGAATTTAAAAAGAAACACTATTTTTGATACACTAAATCACAAATGAGCTTGCTCGCTTTTTGAATTCATGAAGCTATCTGTACAAAAATGTTGTTCCCTACTCCAAGCCGAATACAATGGTCTTCCTTCGGAAGTCATAATCGACACCATTACTATTGATAGTCGTTCGTTGCAAAACAGCGCCTCGACTTTATTTTTCGCATTGGAAGGGCCTAATAATGATGCACATCAATACATTCAAGAATTAATTTCAAAAGGCGTTCAGTATTTTGTGGTGACTCATATTCCTAACAATTGTCAAGGAAAGGCTAATTTCTTGGTGGTAAAAAACACCCTATTAGCTTTGCAAAAATTGGCGGGCTATTATCGTTCGCAATTTCATTTTCCTATCATTGGAATAACCGGAAGTAACGGCAAGACAATTGTGAAAGAGTGGCTTAATTTTCTTTTAAGTCCAGATTATTCCATTATACGAAGTCCAAAAAGTTATAATTCACAAGTTGGCGTTCCCTTGTCAGTCATCGGAATCAATGAACAACACAATTTCGGCATATTTGAAGCAGGTATTTCTACCGTTTCTGAAATGGAAAAGTTAGAGTCTATTATTCGCCCCACTATTGGGATTTTGACGAATATTGGTTCGGCACACGACGAAGGTTTTGCGAATGCTAATGAAAAAATAAAAGAAAAATTACGTCTTTTTGAGCATGCTCAAATTGTAATCTATCCAAAAAGCGATGCTATTGACAAGCTTATTCGATCAAATCTAAAAACAGTTTCTTGGAGTTTTACAAATCCAAAAGCAGATGTTTTGGTCGCCAAAAAACAACAAGATTCTCTCACTCAATTGCACTTTACATCAGCAACCGAGAATTTTGATATTGCGATTCCCTTTCAGGATGAAGCTTCAATAGAAAATGCAATTTCTTGTGTTCTGGTTTTGTTATATTTAGAGTATGATGCCAAAACGATTCAGAACAGAATGGCGCAATTGTATCCAGTAGAAATGCGTTTGAAATTGAAAAATGGAATCAATAATTGTACTCTAATCGATGATAGTTACAGTGCCGATTTTCAGTCGTTGAAAATAGCATTAGATTTTTTAGAGAGCCAAAAACAGTCCACTAATAAAACAATTATCCTTTCGGATATTTTTCAAAGTGGATTGGCTGATCACGAATTATATTCTAGAGTGGCGCAACTAATAGTTGCTAATAAAATTACTCGGGTTATAGGAATTGGCACTGTTATTTCTCAATTCAAAAATCAATTCAAAAACTGTTTTACCTATACTACTACGGCAGAGTTTTTGTCTCAAATTGACCAATTACATTTTGAGAACGAAACCATTTTAATAAAAGGCGCACGTAGTTTTCAATTTGAAAAAATTGTATCAGTGCTTGAGGAAAAAACACATGAAACAGTTCTAGAGGTCAATTTAAATGCCATCAGTCATAATTTGAATTTCTATAAATCCAAAATGAAACCTACCACAAAAATGATGGTGATGGTTAAGGCATTTGGATATGGTAGCGGTGGTTTCGAAATTGCAAAATTGTTAGAACATCACAAAGTAGATTATCTTGGCGTAGCCTTTGCTGATGAAGGTATAAGTCTGAAAAATGCAGGGATTAATTTGCCAATTATGGTTTTGAATCCTGAGACGACCAGTTTTGAGGCAATAATTCAACACCAATTAGAACCTGAAATTTATAGTATAAAAGGACTAAAATCCTTTCTTAAATTAGCTGAGCAAAAGAAATTACATCAGTTCCCTATTCACATCAAGTTGGATACTGGCATGCACCGATTGGGTTTTGAAGCTGATACAATTCAGGAGTTGATTCAGACCTTAAAAGGAAACCAACGCGTTTTGGTAAAAAGTATTTTGTCACACATGGCAACAAGCGATGCATCTGAGCACAAAGATTTTTCATTGGCGCAACTTCGTCTTTTTGATGCAATGTCAAATCAATTAATGAATGAGTTAAGTATTCAGCCACTTCGTCATATTTTAAATACTTCGGGTATTAGTAACTTCCCAGAAGGGCAATACGATATGGTGCGTTTGGGAATTGGTTTGTATGGTGTTTCTAATGATGCCGAAGAACAAAAATACTTGGAGAATGTGAGTACATTGAAGTCGGTAATTTCTCAAATTAGAACCGTTCCAGCAGGCGATAGTGTGGGTTATGGCCGCCGATTTATGGCTGCTAAACCAACAGTTGTTGCGACCATACCAATTGGTTATGCTGATGGGATTTCTAGACTTTGGGGGAATGGCAGCGGGTATGTAACAGTCAATAAACAAAAAGCGATCATTTTAGGAAGCGTGTGTATGGATATGTTAATGGTTGATGTTACTGGAATTGATTGTGTTGAAGGTGATGACGTTATTGTTTTTGGCGAAAGCCCAACAGTGATAGAAATCGCTGAAAAAACGCAGACAATTCCATATGAAATTTTAACTAGTATTTCGCAAAGGGTAAAAAGAGTTTTCTATAGAGAATAATTAATATAATAACATGGGATTTTTTACAGATTTTAAAGCCTTTTTAATGAAAGGCGAAATCGTCAACTTAGCCACAGCGGTTATTGTTGGGGGAGCTTTCGGAAAAATAGTTACTTCGTTTACAAACGACGTTTTGATGCCGCCTATAGGGTTGCTTTTAGGGAAAGTAGATTTTAAAAATTTAAAGTTGGTACTTCAAGATGCTGAACCTGCCGTTGTTGAAAACGGAATACAGAAATCGCGAGCAATTGCAGAGGTTACACTTAATTATGGGGCATTTATTCAAACCATTTTTGATTTTGTAATCATTGGGTTCTGTATTTTTATTGTTTTGAAAGCCTATGAAAAAGCCCAACAAAAAATTAAAAAAGAAGAAGAACCAAAAGAAGTAAATGGTCCAACTCAGGAGCAATTGCTTGCGGAGATTAGGGATTTGTTGAAAAACAAATAACATTGTTACAAATACAACAATTTGTTATTTTTTGTGAACACCCTTGTTTCAAAACCTTTATTGGTTATTTTTGCCCAATAAAATTATAATTCAACACTAATTATATACAATGAGAATAGCAGTAGTAGGTGCTACCGGAATGGTAGGCGAAATAATGTTAAAAGTATTAGCAGAGAGAAATTTTCCTGTAACAGAATTAATTCCTGTAGCTTCTGAAAAATCAGTGGGTAAAGAAATTGATTTCAAAGGAACTAAGTACAAAGTTGTAGGTTTACAAACAGCAGTGGATATGAAAGCAGATATTGCTTTGTTTTCTGCTGGTGGTGGAACTTCTTTGGAATGGGCACCAAAATTTGCTGCTGCAGGAACTACAGTAATTGATAACTCATCGGCTTGGAGAATGGATCCTACTAAGAAATTAGTTGTGCCTGAAATCAATGCAGGAGAATTAACAGCTGCAGATAAAATTATTGCTAATCCCAACTGTTCAACAATCCAGATGGTATTGGCTTTAGCACCTTTACATAAAAAATACAACATCAAACGTATCATTGTTTCTACGTATCAATCCATTACAGGAACGGGGGTAAAAGCCGTACAACAATTCGAAAATGAATGTGCCGGTGTAGAAGGTGATATGGTGTACAAATACAAAATCAACAGAAACTGTATTCCACAATGTGATAGTTTTGAAGACAATGGCTACACAAAAGAGGAAATGAAATTAGTCAACGAAACGAAAAAAATCTTAAGCGACAATACAATTGCCGTTACAGCAACTGCGGTTCGTGTACCTGTAGTTGGTGGTCATAGTGAAGCGTTGAATGTAGAGTTTACCAATGATTTTGATGTGAATGAAGTACGTACTATTTTGAGCCAAACGGACGGAGTTGTAGTTCAAGATAATTTAGACACATTTACCTACCCAATGCCAAGATATGCTGAAGGTAAAAATGAAGTTTTTGTGGGTAGAATTCGTCGTGACGAAAGCCAACCGAATACCTTAAACTTATGGGTTGTAGCTGATAACTTAAGAAAAGGAGCTGCAACAAATACTATTCAGATTGCCGAATATTTAATTGCTGCCAAATTGGTTTAAGTAATTCAATACTAATGAAATAACCATTTATGATTTGGATAATTCTGAATTATAAATGGTTTTCTTTTTTGGTTTACTTATATTTGTTGCCAATGAAACAAAAGCAATTTTTGATACGGTTTTTCTTTGCACTAGTCCTATTAGGGTCACTAGTCCTACAGTCGTTTCATGGATTGGAGCATCTTGAACAACAATTTTCAGAAAAAGTATGTGCCCACAAAAAGCTTAATTCAACTGAATTAACGCACCAACACAAGGGTTTTGAGCAATGTTTGGTTTGTGCTATTTCGTTTCAAAGTGGAATAATTTCAACCAAGTTTCAGTATCAAATAGCGACAACTCCAGAAGTTGCGAAGCATTACTTTTTTAATTTTCCCACTGTTATTTCCTTCTCAGGAAGTACGTATTCTTTACGAGGACCCCCTCAATATAATGTTTAAATCGAATTATTAGTCGGTTCTACTGTAGAACACGATTCTTTTAACATTATATCTATTGATCATGAAAAAATTAATTTTTGCCTTGGTAGTAAGTTGTACTGCCTTGATGCAAGCACAAAACACGGTTTCAGGTAAGATTACTGACGCCAATGACAAGCCGCTATCTGGCGTTTCTATATACATTCAAGAACTTCAAAAAGGAACTATTTCAAAAGGAGATGGAACCTACAATTTAACTAATTTACCCAAGGGTACGGTTTCTATTTCCTATGCTTTAGTAGGCTATGGTACACAATACAAAACATATACAGGCAATCAAAAACAAACTACGATTAACGTTCAGTTAGCAACTTCCGTTTTTGAAATGGATGAAGTAATAGTTTCTACTGCTTTCAACAAATTACAATCTCAAAATGTGATGAAAGTGGCACACGAAACCATGAAAAATTTGTTTCGAAAAGGGACCTCTACTTTAATTGAAGGATTAGCAACCATTCCGGGAGTTTCGCAAGTTTCGACTGGTGCATCTATTGGAAAACCAGTGATTCGAGGATTGAGTGGTAACAGAGTTTTGGTTTATTCGCAAGGAGTTCGAATAGAGAACCAACAATTTGGAGATGAGCATGGTTTAGGGTTAAACGATGCTGGTCTAGAAAGCGTTGAGGTAATCAAAGGGCCAGCTTCGTTGTTGTATGGTTCTGATGCTTTGGGAGGGGTGTTGTATTTTAACCCAGAGAAATTTGCTAATGCCAATTCGTATAAAGTAAATTTTAGTCAAAAACTATTTGCAAACACACTAGGAAGTAATTCTTCTTTGGGACTAAAAACAAGTACTGATAATTGGAAATTTTTGGCACGAGGAACTTTGAATACCCATTCTGATTACATCACTGCCGATGGTGAACGTGTAACTAATACACGATACCAAGAAAAAGATTTCAAAACGGGTTTAGGTTATAGTGATGCTTCTTTTTCTACAGTATTGCGTTACAATTACAATGATTTAAATTTAGGTATTCCAGAGGAAGGTATTGCAGAGCAAAGCAAAAGCAAAAGTATTTTGTTTCCAAAACAGGCGGTTTCGAATCATTTGATAAGCTTGAACTCGAGTATCTTTTTCAACACCTCAAAAATGGATTTGGATTTTGGGTTTATTTCAAATGACAGGTCGGAATTTGAAGATAGTGATGTGGCTGTTTTGAAAATGAAGTTAAATACCTTCAATTATAACGCAAAGTATTATTTGCCATCGTCAAATAAAATGCAAACGATAGTTGGGGTTCAAGGAATGAGCCAAACCAATGTAAATTCTGGGGAGGAGTATTTAATTCCAGATGCTGTTACCAAAGATTTTGGAGTTTTTGGAACTACTAATTACGAATGGGGATCTAATGTGATTCAGGCAGGTTTGCGTTTTGACACTAGAAATCTAACTACAGATGCTCAAGGTATTTCAGGAGAAGAAGGTTCTTTTGAAGCCTTGAATAAATCCTATACGAGTTGGAATGCCTCTATGGGGTATAAAACAAATTTTAGCGAAGCCTTTGTAGTAAGGTTGAATCTAGCCACTGGATTTAGAGCGCCCAATTTAGCTGAATTGTCATCTAATGGAGTTCACGAAGGGACTAATCGCTATGAATTAGGAAATGCCAATTTGAAAACGGAACAAAATTTTCAGGCCGATTTGAATTTGGAATACAAAACAGATCACTTAGAGTTTTTTGTCAACGGATTCTATAATCACATCAATGATTTCATTTATATCAATCCAACAGGAGAATCAATTGATGACAATGACGTATTTAATTATATCCAAAACAATGCGAATTTGTATGGTGGCGAAATTGGATTGCATTTTCACCCTCATCCTTTGGATTGGTTGCATTTTGAAACAAGTTTCGAAACGGTTACAGGCAAAAAACAAGACGGGGATTATTTGCCGTTAATACCAGCCAATAATTGGAACAATTCTTTACGTACGGAGTGGAATGATACAAAATGGCTCAAAGAAGGTTTTGCAACGATTAGTTTAGTGTCTACCTTTAACCAAAATAAAATCAGTGGCTTCGAAACCAGAACGCCAGGTTATAGTATTTTAAATCTTGGAATAGGAGGGACGCTTCGTTTAGGTAAAACAAAAATAGATATCAACCTGAATGGAAACAACATTACCGATAAAAAATATACCGCACATTTGTCGCGACTTAAAGGAGATGGAATTTCAAATATGGGAAGAAATCTTGTATTAGGAGTCCAGTTATCAATATAAATAAAAGCTGCCAATTAAAATATTGGCAGCTTTTTTATTAAATTCGATAAAATTTATTACTATATATATGAGAACTATGAACTGTTTTAAAATTGTTTTTTTTGTGATGCTATTTGCTATTGGTACGTCACTTAAAGCGCAATCCTTTGACGAAAAACAACAGATTACATTAGTTATTGACCAATGGCATAAAGCTGCAGCCGAAGCAAATTTTTCTGCTTATTTTGAACACATGGCTGAGGATGCTATTTTCATTGGCACTGATGCAGCTGAAAATTGGAATAAAAAGGAATTCGAACTATACGCGAAACCACATTTTGATAAAGGAAAAGCATGGTCTTTCACCGCTTTAGAAAGACATGTTTTTATGGACTCAACTAGAAAGACCGCTTGGTTTGACGAACTTCTAGACACGCAAATGAAAATTTGTCGAGGCTCAGGGGTTTTGATTAAAGAGGGAAATCAATGGAAAATTAAGCACTATGTTTTGTCAATGACAATTCCAAACGAAACGAGTAAATCAGTTATTGCAATTAAAACACCTTTTGAGGTACCGGTTATACAAAATCTTCGTTCTAAAATGTAATAGTATCAATTCGTTGTTTTGTATCAGATAATTTTAAAGAAGCCTACTTTTGTCCTATATATTTCCTTAATTTTGCCGAAAGATTTAAAAAAGTGGGAAGCAAAAACAAATTAAAAAGATTCAAGGAAAACGAAACGTTCAACAATGTTTTTCAACCAACCAGAGAAGAAGTAGTAGGAAATTTATTTCCCTTGAAAGGAAAATGGAATACCGACTTTTTTAAAAATGACAATCCAATTGTTTTAGAATTAGGTTGTGGTAAAGGAGAATACTCCGTAGGTTTAGCCGAAAGGTATCCAAATAAAAATTTTATTGGAATTGATATTAAAGGAGCTCGTTTTTGGCGCGGAGCAAAAACTGCGGTAGAAACAGGTTTACACAATGTCGCATTTGTTCGAACTCAAATTGAGTTAATCAATCATATTTTTGCTGAAAATGAAGTGGACGAAATTTGGATTACTTTTCCAGACCCACAAATTAAATACAAGCGAACGAAACACCGCATGACTAATTCAGAGTTTTTGCAGTTGTATAAAAAAATCCTCAAGAAAGAGGGTGTAATGAATTTAAAAACAGATAGTGAGTTCATGCACGGTTACACGCTAGGATTATTGCACGGCGAAGGTCACGAAGTATTGTATGCAAATCATAATGTGTATAAAAACGAAGGGAGTCCAGAAGAGGTAACCGCTTTTCAAACTTTTTATGAAAAACAATATTTAGAGATTAACAAAGCAATTACGTATATTCGATTTAAAATTAAATAGTGTCGTTTCGGTTTCAGTTATTGAAGTAAAAGCAACACATTGGTACTGAAACAAAGCACTATATGACTATTATTTCCGCATTATTTTTTGGGTTCATCAGTGCACTTATAGGGATTTTTCCTCCTGGATTAATCAATATGACTGCCGCTAAAGTCAAGATTAAAGAAGGGAAACGCGCTGCCCTTTGGTTTGTAGTTGGGGCACTACTTATTATCGTTTTACAAGTTTGTTTAGCAATACTATTTGCACAATTTATCGGAGAGCGACCACAAGTAGTGGTGCTGCTTAGAGAAATTGGCTGTGGTATTTTTACACTTTTAACCATCTATTTTTTGGCTATTGCCAAACCGCCTAAAAAAGTCAAAGGAAAAATAAAAAAACAACGAACTTCCACTCGTTTTTTTCTAGGAATGTTGTTGTCGGCTTTAAATTTCTTCCCAATTCCGTATTATGTTGTTGTTAGTTTATCGTTAGCTTCTTTTGGCTTTTTTGTATTTGAGCCATTTTCTATTTTTGTATTTGTACTAGGATCAGTATTGGGGTCTTTTCTTGTTTTTTATACCTATATCTCTTTCTTTAGTACGATTGAAAATAAAACTGATTTTTTTATGCAAAACATGAATAAAATCATAGGGAGTATTACAGGAGTAGTGGCATTAATAACCTTGTTCAATATTATTAATTATTATTGGAATTAACTTTTAGTATGACAAAAGATAGCGACAACTTTTTTGAGCGTGTTTATGTTATAGTAAGACAAATTCCTTATGGGAAAGTGACATCCTATGGCGCTATTGCTAAAGCTTTAGGAACTGCACGTTCGGCAAGAATGGTTGGTTGGGCAATGAATGCATCTCATCATTTAGAAGATGTCCCTGCACACAGAGTGGTGAATCGAAAAGGATTGCTAACAGGTAAATTACATTTTGACGGAACCAATTTGATGCAACAATTATTAGAAAACGAAGGTATTGAAGTTAGAGACAATCAAATCATTGATTTTGAGTCTCATTTTTGGGAACCCAAAATGCAACAATAAGCCTCAATCACTACCTTTATTCAAATAATAAGTATTGATTTGATTATCAATAAATCCAATCCAAAATCGGTAAAATAAGAATAGAATCTGTTATATTTGCAATTCATATTCAGTTTAAATAAATGGATTTTATGCTATTTACTTTAACTACATAATTTTTGGAAAAAACAAAATGAAATTAGATAGAAAAGAGATTCTTAAAGCACTTGAAACAATTACTATTGCTGGTGAAGGGAAAAACATGGTAGAGAGCGGAGCTATTACTAATGTGATCTCTTTTGGAGATGAGGTGGTAGTAGATTTACTATTGCATACTCCCGCGATGCATATTAAAAAAAGAGCGGAAGACGACATTAAAAAAACAATACATGATTTAGTTTCTCCAGATGCTAAAGTCAAAGTAAATAGTAAAGTGGAAGTGGCAGATAAACCTGAAATCAAAGGAAAAGCTATTCCTGGAATTAAAAACATTATTGCCGTAGCTTCTGGAAAAGGAGGTGTTGGAAAATCAACTACTACAGCTAATTTAGCCGTATCATTGGCTAGAATGGGATTTTCTGTCGGAGTTTTAGATGCAGATATTTACGGGCCATCCATGCCAATTATGTTTGACGTTGAAAATGAAAAACCTATTTCTATTGAAGTAGATGGTAAATCCAAAATGAAACCCATTGAGAGTTATGAAGTAAAAATCTTATCAATAGGATTTTTTACTTCTCCAAGTCAAGCAGTGATCTGGCGTGGACCAATGGCTGCTAAAGCATTAAATCAAATGATTTTTGATGCAGATTGGGGAGAATTGGACTTTCTTTTAATTGACTTACCTCCAGGAACAGGAGATATTCACCTTTCTATTATGCAATCCTTGCCTATTACTGGTGCTGTTGTTGTGAGTACACCTCAAGCAGTAGCTTTGGCAGATGCCAAAAAAGGAGTTTCTATGTTTTTATCAGAAGCTATTAATGTTCCTGTTTTAGGAATTATTGAAAACATGGCCTATTTTACACCGGAAGAATTACCGAACAATAAATACTACATTTTTGGACAAGAAGGAGCTAAAAATTTAGCAACTGATTTGAATGTGCCATTCCTTGGCGAAGTGCCAATTGTTCAATCCATTCGTGAAGCGGGAGATTATGGACGCCCTGCAGCAATGCAAGAAGGATCTGTAATTGAGTCGGTTTTCCAAGAAATTACACGAAATGTAGTACAGCAAACTGTTGCTAGGAATGAAAGTTTGCCAGCCACTGAAGCAATTAAAATTACAACTATGGCAGGTTGTTCAGCAGTTAAAAAATAATTTTGAAGATATGACAACAGAAGAAGTACTGGCTAATGTTTTAAAGGCCTTAGAAGAAATTAGACCCTTTTTGAATTCAGATGGTGGAGATATTTCATTAGTCGAAATTGAAGAGGATAAGCATGTTAAAGTTCGATTAGAAGGAGCGTGTACAAGCTGTAGTGTCAATCAAATGACCTTAAAAGCGGGAGTAGAGACTACAATTAAAAAATATGTTCCCCAAATAGAAACTGTCGTAAACGTTCTTTAATTTACGTTTGTTTTTAGAATACAATACACACAACTATAGAATAAATAAAAATGGACGTTTTAATTAAGATTAAAGACAGAGAAGGAGTGGTACATGAATTGCAAGCGCCAACAGATATGGCGATGAATATCATGGAATTGTGTAAAGCCTATGAGCTTCCAGTTGAAGGAACCTGTGGTGGAATGGCGATGTGTGCTTCTTGTCAATGTTATGTATTAAACGATGTGCCTTTGCCAGAAAAAGGAGATGATGAAGAGGCGATGCTGTCTGAGGCATTTTATGTGAAATCCAATAGCCGATTGGGCTGTCAAATCCCAATAACGGAAAGTCTTGAAGGATTGGAGTTAGAATTGGCTCCAGAAAGTTAATAAAAAAAGCGAGAAATTTTTCTCGCTTTTTTTGGTTTTTATGTTGCTTAGTTTGTTATGCTAATTCTGCTTTTAGTGCTAAACTTTCTTCAATTGCATCCCACAATCCAATGCGCTTCTCTAAAGCTAAAACCGATATTTGCTCTACTTCACTCCATTTTTTAGAATCGTTACCACATAATTCAGTAATCATTCCCATAGCCATTGGTCCGTGTTCGTCTGCGTCTAATTCGATATGTCTTTCAAAATAGTAGATTAGTTTTTTCAAGTCAGTTTCAGGGAAATTAGCTTGAAAGTTTTTCAAAATTGCAGTGAACATACTTGGAATTAAATCTTCTCTTCCAAAAGTGAATGCCGCAGCAATTTCGTGAGCTTTCCCTTCTTCGATGACTCTAAATGTAAAATCTAAAAAAGCTTTTATGTTGGGATGTAAGTCACTGGTTTTAATGGCTACAAAAATATTGTTTAACGAATTGAGATTGACTAAAAAACGCTCCATTTCAGTTGTATTGGCACCGCAATCTTGCATTGCCTCTAAATACATTTCAAAATGGCTTTGGCGTCGGCCATCCAAAGTTAGATCACTTTCTTCGGCTACAACAATTTCATTGATTAAATAACGAGTTTCGGTATTGACTGTTGGAAACCAAGGTGTAGTTGTACATGTTAATTTGGATTGCAATGCTTTCAAAAGCGACATGAAATCCCAAACGGCATATACGTGACTTTCTAAAAAACGGTGCAAGTCTTCAATGGTTTGTACTTTAGAATATAAAGGATGTTGTAATAACGACTCTTTATGAGATTGAATACTGTTGTTAATAGTTTCGATATTCATTGGTGTGATTTTTTTTTGTAAAAATAGAAAAGCTTCTTGTTTCCAAGAAGCTTTTACTATCGATTTTATGAATACTTTAATAACTGTTTGTTTTACTTAAAAGCAGATAGTCCAGTAATATCCATTCCAGTGATTAATAAATGAATATCGTGTGTACCTTCATACGTGATTACGGATTCTAAGTTCATCATGTGTCGCATTATAGAATATTCCCCCGTAATCCCCATACCACCAAGCATTTGTCTTGCTTCGCGCGCTATGTGTATGGCCATATTTACATTATTTCGTTTCGCCATTGATATTTGTGCTGTAGTAGCTCTTCCTTCATTTTTTAAAACTCCTAAACGCCAAGTCAACAATTGTGCTTTAGTGATTTCGGTAATCATTTCAGCTAATTTTTTTTGTTGTAATTGAGTTCCAGCAATGGGTTTGTCAAACTGAATTCTTTCTTTAGCATAACGCAAAGCTGTGTCATAACAATCCATAGCTGCACCGATAGCGCCCCAGGCAATTCCATAACGAGCTGAATCCAAACAGCCCAGCGGAGCTCCCAATCCTGACTTATTAGGCAGTAGGTTTTCTTTAGGTACTTTAACATTGTCAAAAATCAATTCTCCTGTAGAAGAAGCACGTAGTGACCATTTGTTGTGTGTTTCAGGAGTGGTAAAACCTTCCATACCGCGTTCAACAATTAAACCATGAATACGCCCTTCTTCATTTTTTGCCCAAACAATGGCAATATCAGCAAACGGGGCATTCGAAATCCACATTTTGGCACCATTCAGTACATAATGGTCTCCTTTGTCTTTAAAATTAGTTGTCATTCCGCCAGGATTCGATCCGTGGTCTGGCTCAGTTAAACCAAAACAACCCATAAATTCTCCAGTGGCTAATTTTGGTAGATATTTTTGTCTTTGTTCTTCGTTACCATATTTCCAAATGGGGTACATTACTAAAGATGATTGTACCGATGAGGTAGAACGCACTCCCGAATCCCCGCGTTCTATTTCTTGCATGATTAAGCCATACGATATTTGGTCTAGTCCCGCACCTCCATATTCTTCTGGAATGTAAGGGCCAAATCCGCCAATTTCGCCTAAGCCTTTGATGATTTGTTTAGGAAATTCAGCACGTTGTGCATATTCTTCGATTATTGGTGAAACCTCACGTTTTACCCAAGCTCGAGCCGAATCACGAACTAATTTGTGTTCCTCAGTTAATAAATCATCTAAGTGGTAATAATCGGGTGCTTGAAATAAGTCTGGCTTCATCGTTAGAAATTTTAGTGAAACAAATTTACATAAAGAAATATAACAAAATAAAATTAAATTGTTATATTTTTAAAAAATTACATTTTCAAGTAAAACTCTTGTGTCAGTTCGATGTATTCTGTAGTGTATTGATGGCGTGCTGTTTCGATGATTAACTCATCTGAATGTAAAGTAGGTAATTCAAAACGTTTAAAAGCCAATAAACTGCGTTTGATTTCAGTAGTTGGTGTTCCTTTAACACGCGTAATTTTTGTTGGATACAATTCAAATTCATGGGCTAAGGCCAAAAATCGCTCTTCTTCTTTAAAAGGAATAATGACTGCTAGGATTCCGTTTTCGGATAATAATAAATCAGCGGCTTCAATTAAATCCTCGAAAGGGAGTGCGTCTTGAAACCGAGCTAAATCCCTTTGTTCATCATTGGTTTTATAGTCTTCGGCATAAAACGGCGGATTGGATACAATTAAATCGTACTCGTCCTCTGGTTCTTCCATGAATTCGTCTAAACCAGCATGAAAACAAAATAAGCGATCGTTCCAAGGCGAATTTTCAAAATTATCTGTCGCTTGTTCGTATGCGTTTTCTTCGATTTCCAAAGCATCAATTTGTGCTGCATTAGAGCGTTGCGCTAGCATCAAAGCAATAATTCCGGTCCCCGTCCCAATGTCTAAAACACTAAACGGATTTTGTTCCACTGGCGCCCAAGCACCTAATAAAACACCATCAGTGCCAATTTTCATTGCACATTGATCTTGCTGAACAGAAAATTTTTTGAATTGGAATTTAGACAACTTAGATTTTTTAGAATATTAGACAATTTAGATTTTTTCTAAAGTCGCAGACGATTCTATTAATCTAAAAGCGCAGCGAATCTAAAATGGCTTAAAGGTACATTTCAATCAATCCTTCTGGTAAATTCATCACTACTTTTTTGTTTTCGCGATCAATTTGTACCAAGAAATGGTCAATCATTGGAATTAGAATTTCAACACCACCGTTGAGTACTTCAAAAAGAGGTTGTGCGGTAGAATCGTTAA